>Ga0265298_10002037_pt1 | contig 28964 bp, 46 predicted proteins | sample AusTroGonzalo_MG_3_FD_193486 | JGI IMG/M metagenome (GOLD analysis project Ga0265298, IMG submission 193486) | Bovine rumen microbial communities from tropical cattle in Woodstock, Queensland, Australia - Gonzalo_01 | ecosystem: Host-associated > Mammals > Digestive system > Stomach > Rumen ...
CCTCGATCTGACGCTCTGAAAGACCAACAGGACAGGGGTTGCGCAATTAAGGGAAAAGGTGCGAATCATGGCAAATAAGAAGAAAACATCCGACATCAGTCGAGAACAAAAAGAATATGACAGACTGAGTCAGCTCTATCAGAAGATACCTCCGAACAAGAGAGCATTGGTCGAAGGTTTGCTCTGGCAGGCTGCACGATTGAGAGTTTCGCTTGATGATCTGTGGGAAGACATCAAGGTGAATGGCAATACTGAGATGTTCAAACAGGCAAACGACGGTGTTGAGTTTCCGAGAGAGAGACCAGAGTCGAAAATCTTTGCAATCAGGGACAAGAACTATCTTGCTATCATAAAAAAGTTGGATGAGCTGCTTCCGGCACAGGTTCAGAAGGCTGATTTTGACTTAGATGACTAACTCAATGCCTGACTACATCAGGCAATACTATCAGGCTATCAAGAATGGCTCGATACCTGTCAGTAAATGGATATTGTTGCTTTATACATACATAGTGAAGGGACTTGGAGACAAGTCCTTTTATTTTGCGCCGGAAAAAGCAAACAGAGCCATTCGATTTATCGAGAGGTATTGCCATCACTCAAAAGGAAGAAATGACCTCTTGAAGTTGGAACTATGGCAGAAGGCACTTGTCTCTGTCATGTTCGGGATAATCGATGCAAACGGCAACAGGCAATTCAGAGAAGTTGTTCTCATCGTGGCAAGGAAGAACGGCAAGTCACTTTTTGCTGCTGCCATAGCCGAGTATATGTCATACCGTGATGAGGAGTACGGTGCCGAGGTCTATTGCCTCGCTCCCAAACTTGAACAGGCTGAGATCATCTACTCCTGCTTCTGGCAGATGTGTCAACAGGAAGAGGCAGCACGGATAAGGATCAAGAAGAGGAAGTCAGACTACTACATTGAAGATACAAACACGGTTATCAAGAAGATAGCCTTCAATGCAAAGAAGTCTGATGGTTTTAACCCTCACCTCGTAGTCTGTGATGAGATTGCATCGTGGGTTGGTGACGCAGGCAAAAAACAATATGAGGTAATGAAGTCAGCTCTGGGTGCAAGACGTCAGCCGATGATCCTGTCCTGCACAACATCGGGATATGTCAATGAAGGCATATACGATGAGTTATTCAAGAGAGGGACTCGTTTCCTTCTTGGCGACTCCAAAGAGAAGAGACTTCTCCCCGTCTTCTACACGATAGACGACGAGGAAAAGTGGAATGACATCAACGAGCTGAAAAAGTCGAACCCGAATCTCGATGTGTCCGTTTCAACGGACTATATGCTCGAAGAGATAGCCGTTGCGGAAGGCTCGCTCTCCAAGAAGGCTGAGTTCATGACAAAGTATTGCTGCGTAAAGCAATCCTCCGAACAGGCATGGCTCGCCACAAGGATAGTCAACGATGCCGTATGCGAACCGATAAGGCCCGAAGACTTCCGAGAGTGTTACGCTGTCGGAGGCATCGACCTGTCCCAGACTACGGACTTGACTTCTGCCTGTGTGGTAATCGAGAAGAACGAAGTGGAGTATGTTATCTCTCACTTCTGGCTTCCCTCCGAGAAATTGGAAGAGGCAATAGCACGGGATGACATCCCATACAAGGAAATGATCGAGCGTGGTTTCATGTCGGTCAGCGGTGAGGGCTTTGTTGATTACAATGACGTCTTCCAGTGGTTTGCCGGACTCGTGCAGAACTACAAGATAATGCCCCTCGTGGTCGGCTATGACAGATACTCGTCACAGTATCTCGTTCAGCAGATGAAGAACGAAGGCGGTTTCCTGATGGATGACGTCTATCAGGGTTGGAACATGACTCCTGCCATCAATAAGTTGGAAGGAGAACTCAAAGAGAAAAGGATCAAGATTGGAGACAATGCGCTTTTACGAGTGCATCTTCTTGACACGGCTTTACAACGTGACCGCATGACTAAGCGAGTCAAGATCGTGAAGCTGAATGGTTATAGCCATATAGACGGTACGGCAGCGTTATTGGATGCGCTGATCGTCAAGGATAAATGGGCCGGTGACTATGGTCGGCAACTAAGAAATGAGTGAGGAAGTGGAGAATGGGACTTTTTGAGAAGTTATTCCCTAAGAAGTATCGCTATCCCATCGGCACAGAACGATGGGAGCCTTTAACGGCATATAGTGCGGTCTTCAAGACATGGAAGGGTGAGCTCTATGAGTTCGATCAGGTGCGGAGTGCCATTGATACTCTTGCAAGGAACACGGGCAAATTACAGATAGAGATGTCCGGCACTGCTAAGGGCAAGATGAGAACGAAGCTGAAAATCAGACCGAACCCGTATCAGACTTGGTATCAGTTCTGGTATCGGACTCGCACCATCTACGAGATGCAGAACAATGCCATCATCATCCCCATCCTTGATGACATGGATCAGATAGCAGGTCTCTTCCCTGTCCTGCCCTCCCTTTGTGATGTTGTCACCTACAAGGGCACTGAGTATCTCAGATACAAGTTCTATGGAAATCAGGCTGCTGCCATCGAGCTCGACAGGTGCGGTGTCATCACCAAACATCAATACAAGAATGACATCTTCGGTGATGACAATGTCGCTCTGAACTCCACACTGACCACGCTGGACTTGAACAGGCAAGCGATAAAGGCAGCCGTGACGGGCTCGAACACATACAAGTTCATGGCAAGGATGAACAACTTCGCAAAAGATGAAGACATCAAAGCCGAGCGACAGAGAGTGAAGGAAGCAAATCTACAAGACAAAGATGGCTTCCTTCTTTTGTTTTCGAACCTTGTCGGAGAACCGAAACAGATAAATTACACACCGTTTTCCCTTGATGATAAGCAGCTCTCAATCATCGACTCCAATATTGAGAAGTATTTCGGTGTGTCCACGGAGGCTATCAAGAACGAGCTGACGGGTGATAAGGCTGCCTCATTCTATGAAGGTGCTATTGAGCCTTTTGCGGTGCAGGCTTCCGAAGTCATTACAAATATGCTTTTCAGCGCATTGGAACAGTCAACGGGTAACGGCTTCTATCTGACCGCTAACCGTATTCAGTTCATGACTAACTCCGAAAAGCTGAACATATCCAGTGCTATGGCTGACCGTGGTCTGATGACCATTAACGAGATAAGAGCGATATGGCAGTTGGCACCGATTGAGGGTGGTGACCGCTTAGTTGCCCGTGGCGAATATTACTACATGGATCCCACAAGTGATCCAGACAAACAGGAGGTACAAGATGCCGATTAAACCCGAAAGAGAATACCGTTCTTTGGAACTCAGGACAGCCGAGCAGGGCGAAGAAAAGAACTATGTAGTTGATGGTTATGCAACGACATTCGATGAGCCTTATGAGCTCTATCGTGATGGCAAGTACATCGTTATGGAGAAGGTTGACCGTCACGCATTTGATGAGACCTACATGGATGATGTCATCTTCCAGTATGACCATTCTGGAATGGTCTATGCAAGGACAAGGAACAAGACTCTCGTACTTGAAGACAATGACCACGGTTTGAAGGTCACGGCTGACCTCGGAAGCACTGAGGCTTCCCGTGGTGTATGGGATGCCATCGACAAGGGACTCATCGACAGGATGTCTTTTGCCTTCACTGTTACGGGAGACTCCTATGAGGAAGAAGAACAGGAGAACGGTGACATCGTTCTCACAAGGACTATCAAGAAGATAGGCCGTTTGTATGACGTTAGTGCGGTTTCATTTCCGGCTAATGAAGGGACAAGCATTTCAGCTCGTACAAAAGAACTCTGTGACGGAGAGATCGCAAAGTTTGAAGCGGAGAGACTTCACGAGCAGGAAATAAAAGAGAAGCGTGAGGCTCTCAAAAATCAGATTTCACGAATCATGGAGGAATGACAATGGAAATCAAAGAAATGAACATCGAAGAGGTCGAGGCTCGCACCTTAGAGATTCAGAGTGAAGTTGATTCCGCTGATGAAGCTCGCATGAGTGAGATTCAGAGTGAACTCGACCAGCTCGAAGCAAGAAAAGCCGAGCTCAAAAAGATAGCAGCCGAGGCTCAGGAGACCAGACAGGCAATCGCTGAGAATAAGGTCGCTGTCGAAGAAATCAAAGAAGTCATTATGGAGGAAAGAACAATGACAAATTCAGAAGTAATCAAGAGTGCTGAATATCGTTCAGCTTTCATGCACTACATCCTGACAGGCAAGGACACAGAGTGCCGTGCTCTTCTCACAGAGAACGTAGGCACTGGTGTTGTTCCTGTTCCTGAGATCGTTTATGACATCGTCAAGAACGCATGGGAGAAGGAAGGCATCATGGCTCTCGTTAAGAAGACATACCTCAAAGGAAACCTAAAAGTCGGTTTTGAGATTTCCGCTGATGGTGCTGTCATTCACACAGAGGGTGCTGCTGCTCCTACGGAAGAGAAGCTCGTTCTCGGTATCGTAGAACTCATCCCTGCTTCCATCAAGAAGTGGATCACAATCTCTGATGAGGTTGTTGACATGGATGCTGGTCAGTTTCTTAGATATGTCTATGACGAAGTTGCTTATCAGATCGCAAAGAAGGCAGCAGATACACTCATCGCTAAGATTGATGCTTGTGGCACAGTTTCCACAAATACTCCTTCCATCAATGTTGCTGTTCCTGTTGTAGAGTCTGACACGATCACACTCGGACTCATCGCTTCTGCTCTTGGTCAGCTCAGCGATCAGGCTGCTAACCCCGTCATCGTTATGAACAAGGCTACATGGTCTGCTTTCAAGGCTGTTCAGTATGCAGCAAACGTTCCTGTTGATCCTTTCGAGGGACTTCCTGTTATCTTCAACAACACTATCGAGGCTTTCAGTGCAGCTACAACAGGCGTCACTTATGCCATCGTTGGTGACTTCGGTGAGGGTGCTCAGGCTAACTTCCCGAATGGCGAAGAGATCACTCTGAAATATGATGACCTCTCACTCGCTGAAAAAGACCTCGTTAAGATCGTTGGTCGTGAGTATGTCGCTCTTGGTGTCGTAGGCCCTAAGTCCTTCGTCAAGATCACAAAGGCTTCTGCTTAATTGCTCATCTTAAAGGGAAAAGGTGATTCGTATGTCTAAGATATTGATCTGTGTGCCGAGCATGGATATGGTGGCGGCTGGGTTTGCTCAGTCGCTCGCCATGCTCCAAAAAGGCGGTAATGAGACCGCAATAATGTTCCAAGTGGGAAGTCTTATATATGAGGCGAGGAACAAACTCGCTAAGCAGGCAATCACGATGGGTGCCGAGTGGACTATGTGGTTTGACTCCGACATGATATTCCAGCCTGACACTATGACAAGGCTTCTTGCTCACAATGCTCCGATGGTATCGGGAGCATATTTCAGAAGGTCACCACCTTATCACCTTGTCGCATTTGATGAGTGTGATACGGCTAACAGGAAGTGGACTGACTTGAAACTTCCCGAAGAGACCGTCAAGTGTGGCGGTGTCGGGTTCGGATGTGTTCTGGTCAAGACTGATGTCCTGTTCGATGTGGCTGCCAAGTTTGGAACATGGTTTGAACCGATGAACGGTTTCGGAGAAGACCTCTCCTTTTGTTGGAGAGCAAGAGAGTGTGGTTATGACATACTTCTTGATCCGACTGTCACCTGTGGTCACATAGGTCATATCACGGTCACCGAATCATTCTATAAAGCATACTCGGAGGGCAACAAGCATGAAGATTAAAGTCAAAGCTCCGTTCTTTGATGAGAACGGTATTCACAAGAAGGGCGACATCGTAGAGGTGAAGTCATTCAGACCTGAGTACATGGAACTCATCGAAGAGAAAAAAGAAAAGGTCGAGAAGGCTGTCAAGAAAGAGCCTTCAAAGACTACAAGAAAGAAGGGTTGATTTATGGCGGTAACTACGGCATTTCTCGGAAAAGTGAAGACAGCTCTGAGAGTCTCATTCACAAACACGGCTATCGACAATCAGATAACAGATTTAATCGAAGAAGCCATACTGGACTTGTCGCAGACCGCTGACATCAAGTCCTTCACAACATCAGACGCAGACGAACTCCAAACGGGTGCTGTTACATCTTATGTCGCATACAGATGGTATTCGGATGAGAAATACTTCCGCATCTATAACGACATGAAAGAGAAGATGGCTCTGTCCGGCAAGTACAGGAGTGTGATGCCCGATGAAGAATAACGTATTCCCTGTTGACCTGATAACCATAGTGACCGAGAAGGACTCACTCAATCAGGTGGTGGAAGAGGAAAGAACTACACAGTCCATCTATGCTGAAATAGGCTCCGTCAGTCAGACGGAGTTTTTCAGTGGTGGTCGGTTAGGACTTCAACCTTCTTTAAAGGCAACGATCTATGACTTTGAGTATAACGATGAGCCTATTGTGAAAGTACATTGGAGCGACAGCAAGACAAAGCTCTACTCCGTGTATAGGACTTATGCCGTGAATGGCTCAGACAGGCTCGAATTGTATCTCGAAGAGCGAGGAGGAACTAAGGATGAACCAAGTCCAGATGATAGCACTCCTTGACACACTCTCCATAGACTCGTTCTATGACCATGCCCCTGTGGGAACGGCTCTCCCCTTTTTGGCTATACATTCAGACCAGCCTGATAACTTTGCAGCCGATAATATGGTCTATTGCGAGAAGTGGAACTTCCGTATCGACCTTTACACCGTGGCAAAAGACCTCACTCTCGAAAGTGAGATCAAGACGCTCTTAAATGAGAACGGTATCGGATGGACAAAGACCGAGCAGTTCCTTGACACAGAACAGTGCTGGGAGGTCGAGTTCGAGTTCGAGGTCTTAGGTGATGAAGACGTTCCTGATCCTGAGCCTGAGCCTACACCAGAACCCGATGGAGGTGATGATGATGGCACAGAGACACAGCCGTAGCGGTTCTGAGGAAGTTGTCATTGTCCTTGACGGTTCTGCCAATATGGGAAGCCTTGCAAAGACGATTAACGAGTCACTGATGGCTGTCGGAGTCGGAGTCGATGAAGATATGCAGGCTGTCTTTGACGAGGTCGGCAAGGAAGCGGTCAAGAAGCTCAAAGCCACATCACCTGTCAATCCCCGTGGAAAACATTCCGGCAGATATGCAAAGGGATGGACATACGAGCGAGGAAAAAAGGCAAAGAACTATAAAGGCTCTGGTGTTGTCCGTAACAAGACTGATCCTCAGCTTACACACCTTTTGGAGTACGGACATCCACTCGTCAGGAATGGGAAAGTAGTCGGTAACGTTGACGCTATCGAACACATCCGACCTGTCGCTGAGTGGTGCTCTGATGAAATTGAAAAACGATTAACAAAATCAATAGGAGGAAAATGATATGGGTGCAAACAAAGTTAAGTACGGTCTTAAAAACGTACACTATGCGCTCGTTACAGAGACAGTTGCAACAGATGGCTCTGGTGCGATTACTTCAACTTATGGCTCACTCAAAGCCCTTGCAGGTGCTGTATCACTCTCCCTCAGCTCTTCCGCTTCTAAGAGCGTATTCAGAGCTGACGATAGTGACTACTTCATCACATACGGTCAGGGTGGCTATGAGGGAGACCTCGAAGTTGCTCGTGTAAACGAAGGCTTCTTGAAGGATGTTCTGAACCTCAGAGAAGATGATGACAAGATTCTCGTAGAGGATTCCAATGCCTTCAAGACAGTAAACTACTTCGCTCTTGTTTTCGAGTTCGATGGTGACCAGCAGGCAACAAAGCACTGCCTCTATAAGTGCTCGGCATCTCGCCCGAACATCGCTTCACAGACAACGGGTGAGAACGGTTCTATCGAACCTCAGACAGAGACACTCACGATCACGGCTGTTCCGAGAGCTGACAATGACAAGTACATTCACTTGCAGACTCAGGACTCTACTACGACAGCGGTCATCGAGGCTTGGTATTCTGCTGTCCCTGTTCCTACATTCACACCTTGATTCCAAGGGATATAACAGGCACTTGGGGAGGCTCTTTGTGAGTCTCCCCTTTTTACTAATTACAAAAAAGGGAGAAAGTTTTATGGAAAAGACAATAGTTTTAGGCGAGAAGTCTATCAAATTAAGAAGTTCGGCAGCCACGAACATTCTCTATAAGAGACTGTTCCATGAGGATGTGCTCACCAAACTCACTACATACACCAAGAACCTCAAAGAGTTAAAGGCTATGCAGGAGAAGATACAGGCACTCCGTAATGACACGGAGAGACCTAAGCAGGATGTCCTTGCCGACATGAACGAACTCATGAACTCAGACGTATTGGAAGTTGCTATGAACTTTCAGAGCGAGACTCTTCCGAGACTCGCATACGTCATGTATTTAGAGGCTAATGAGACCATAGATACTATCTTTAAGAAATTGACCGAAGAACAGTATCTCTTCTGGCTTATGACTATTGACCAAGATGACTTGGTTTCCGTTGTCGGTGAAGTCATAGATGTATGGCAGTCCGGCGCAAAGACACACTCAAAACCAAAAAACTGAAAAGGCCCCTCGATAGGCAGTGGAACACGGCAGTCTATTTCCTTAGATGCAAACAGATAGGGCTCACACTGAGTGAGCTCTTTTGTTTGGAGTATGGAGATGTCATGGATATGCAGATCGAGGCGGCTAATGACCATGAACAGTATGACTACTTGGCTACGCAGGCAGACTTTGACAATGCGTTCCATTAGTCACGATATAGGAGGCAGATATGGCTAATAAAGTCTTAGGTATCACAGTCGATATTGAAGGCAAGACAAGTGGACTGACAAAATCACTACAAGAGGCTAACAGTTCAATCTCAAAGACCACATCTGCCCTCAAAGACGTTGACAAGGCTTTACAACTTGATCCGACTAATGTCGAGTTGCTCGCCCAGAAGGAAGAACTCTTAAACAAGCAGATAGAGCAGACCTCCGAGAAGCTCGACATCATGAGACAGGTCGCAGAAGACGCAAATGACGCTCTTGCCCGTGGTGACATATCGCAGGAACAGTATGCCTCTTTGCAGGCTGAGATAGTAAAGACGGAGTCGGCTCTGTCTGGTCTCGAAAGTGAAGCTGACGGAAGTGCTGACGCTCTTGAAGATACGGGAGATGAAGCAGAAGAGACAAGCTCTGACTTGGAGGGACTTGGAGAAGCTGCACAGGTAGCCGGAGAGGTTGCTGTCGCTGCTCTTGAAGCCATCGTAGTCGCTGCTGCTGCCGTTGGTGCTGCCGTTATCGGTGCTATGGCTGAGGCAGGCACGGCTCTGGTCAATGCCACAATGAACACGTCTCAGCTCGCTGATGAGCTCCTGACTCTTGAAAAGACCACGGGACTCTCGACTGATACTCTCCAAGAGCTGAACTATGCCTCCGAGTTATTGGATGTTTCGACATCTACGGTGACAGGTTCAATAACCAAACTTGAAAAGCAGATGGGAAGTGCTGCAAACGGCACTCAGTCGGCTATTGATAAATTTGATGAATTAGGCATCGCCTTCCAAGATTCAGAAGGCAATATGCGTGACGCTGAGGATGTCTTCTGGGATGCCATTGACGCTCTCGGTCAGATAGACAATGAGACCGAGCGTGATGCAGCAGCTATGGAGCTCTTCGGAAAGTCGGCTAAGGAATTGAACCCTCTTATTGAGGCAGGCTCGGAGGCTTTCATGACTCTTGCTGATGAGGCAAACGAAGTCGGCTATGTCATGAGCGGTGACACGTTAGAGGCTTTCGGTGCTCTTGATGACAATATGCAGAGACTGAACAACATCTCTGATGCGGTCTCAAACTCTTTCGGTCAGGTCTTACTTCCCATCCTCACAGAGCTGAGTGGTGAAGGTGTCGCCCTTCTGGGTGACTTCTCAGCCGAGTTATCTGTCGCAGGCGGTGACATAGAAAAGATAGGCTCAATTATCGAGAAATACGCTCCACAGGCTGTCAAGGTCGTGGAGAAGTTCATTCCTAAGATAATTGACATCGTTGAACAGGTCGCAAATGCAGCCCTCCCTGTTATTGTCTCGATAGCACCTCAGATATTAGAATTGGCAGGAAGTCTCATAGAGTCGCTCGCTAATTCTATCGCAGAGAACGCTGAGTCGTTAATACAGGGTTTCACCACGCTCTTTGAGTCGGTGGTTAATGCAGCGGTGACGCTCCTTCCTGTTCTCATCCCTCTTGCCATTGAGCTGATAATGACTCTGGTCAATGCGTTGATGGATAATGCACCGATGTTAATTGACGGTGCTCTGTCAATCATTATGACGCTCTGTGAGCAACTTTTCTCGCCTGAGAGTGTGGAACAGCTCATCATGGCAGCGACACAGATAATCACAGGATTACTTGACGGTCTCACGACTGCACTTCCTATCCTCATCCCTGCTGCCCTCAATGCTATCTTGACGATTGTTGATACATTGTTGTCGGGAGATTGTCTTGCTCAGATACTCAATGCAGCATTGACGCTCATCACTACTTTGGCGAGTGCTTTGATAGACTATCTTCCTGTTTTGATAGGTCGCCTCCCTGAGATCATCTTAGGCATAGTAGAGTTCCTGACAGGTGACGCTCTTCCTGACATCATTGAGGCAGGTTTCACTCTCATCACAGCGTTAATCATCAAACTTCCTGAGATAATCGTTGCCATCGTGGAGGCTCTTATTGAACTTGTCGGTGGCATGGTCGAATATCTCACAGGCGATGGTGCGGATGACCTCTTAGAAGCAGGTCAGGCGATGTTTGACGGTATTATCAATGCAGCAGGCACATGGGGTTCTGACCTTATCCAGCAGTTCATTGACGGTATCATGTCGATGTGGGAGTCGCTCAAATCAACACTCAATTCTGTTGCCGACTTAGTCAAGGCGATCCTCGGCTTCTCCGTGCCGGAAGAAGGCCCTCTGCACGAATGGGCTTTTAACAATCCAGGCACCGATATGCTTAAACTCTGGTCTCAGGGTATCAAAGATGGTATGGCTGACTTCGAGACAACACTCGATGCTACGGCAAACGTCATCAATCGTGATATGTCGCCTTATTCCGATTACAATTCAACATCACCAATAGATTACACGAGCAATCTGACAAGGATAGAGTCGGCTCTTGCTTCCTTTGGTGGCAGTGCTTCAATCGTCATTCCCGTATATCTCGGAGGCGAGCATATAGACACACTCGTAGTTGATGCACTTGATAGATACAACTATCGCTCAGGAGGTAATTACTGATGCTTGGTAACTACTTGAAGTTCAATAACAACACATTCCCGAACCCTGTCTCTGTGACGAGAAGTTCCAAGACCATCGAGAACGTCTCCCAGAGCGAGGCAGGGACAGACCTTGTATGTGTGGTCAGAGCAGTGAAGGAATCATGGTCAATGTCCTTCAATCTCACATCACGGACTCGTGACATCTTGAAGGAGATATGCAAGGAAGAATCGACCTCGCTCTACTACATGGGAAATACATACACGGTGAGAGTCAGAGACTTTCAAGAAAAGCTCGTTCAAGATTCTGAATGGGTGAGCACTTCGGAAGGTCTCTATCAGGTAACAGTTAAGATAACGGAGTTCTAAAAATGTATTCAGTTTCCAATGATTACAGGACAAAGATGTTCGATCAGGTACAGACACACCGTCTGAGCGGTACTATCGACACGACTCATTCATTCACGGAGAGTGATGTCATCGGTGTGTCCTACACTGGTCAATGCTCGGATAAAAAGGTCAATATCGGAGCTGTCTTCATTGGTATGCTCAAACTGACCTTCACTTCCGACATTTTAAATCGTGGAAGTTATGACAAGAAGCCTATCACCATCTCAGACGGTCTCCTGTTAGGCTATGACGAGAATGACGATCCGATATGGGAAGATGTTCCTGTCGGTACGTTTTTTGTAGGAGATGCAGTCTGGCGATCTGAGGGAATGATTGACATCACAGCTTATGACTGTCTCTCGCTTATGGACTTGCCGTGTCAGATTGATACTTCATTCGGTACGGTATATTCATTCTGCAAGTACATAGAGACGATGACGGGAGCGGAGTTCGGTATGACTGAGGCTCAGTGCTTGGCTCTCCCTAATGGCTCAGAGTCAATCCTTCCTTCTGTCGATAACGATATAAACACATATCGTGACCTCTTGTCATATCTTGCAGCCTTTGTCGGTGGCTTTGCTTATGCCGGAAAAGACGGAAAGTTCTATCTCAAAACCTATGGTAATACATCTGTTTTGAGTATTCCTAAGAACAGGAGAATATCTAAGGCATCATACTCGGACTATACGACATTCTATGATGCCATCTCCTACACGGACATCAGGACAGGTGTAGATAAGGTTGTTGGTGACGAGCTGGGAACCATGATGACATTGGGGCCTAACCCGTTCTTACAGAGTTATAACTTGGATGTCCAAGAGAGAAGATTAAACAATATCCTCAATGCGATAGCACCGATGCGATATACACCGTTTGCGGTGAGTCTCCTTCCTGCTTTCATAGCTCTTGACCTGTCCGATGTGGTCTCCTTCCCTGATGACTATGCGGAAGAGACTACGAGCGGAGCGGTCATGGCTTTGTCTTGGACATATAATAAGTCTGTCCAGATAAAGTGCTTCGGTGACAATCCAAACATCGCTGACGTTCAGTCTCAGGCTAATAAGAGAATATCGGCTCTGAGGCAGACTACATCCCAGAACGAAATGACCTATTATGACTACGCTAACACGGAGGCATTGACATTCGGTTCTGAAACAGAAGTCAAGATAGCCACTTTCAGATTTATAGCAGCGCAGATGACTTCCGTGCTCATCTTCCATGAGTTCATATTCGACATGGTGAGTGATCCTGATGTGGCTGGCTCGTATGAGATCAAGTATTACTTCAATGGTGAGGAAGTGCCGTACAGCCCAGAAGAGAGCTGTGGTGCGTTGGTAGCGAAGACCAATGTCGGAGGCACTGACTACACGGCAGGCTTTGACGCTGTTGCCTTCACTATCACGAGGGACTTCTTCTATCACTTGAAGGGTATACAGGCAGGAAACTTCAACACATGGGAAGTTGCGATAATCACTCACGGTATCACTTCCACAACGATAGACATTAACCATGTCCATATCACTTTGGAAGGTCAGAGACTCTATGCAGAAGAATACTTCGGTGGTCTTCTCGTGGTCGAAGACACGCTCAACCTCATTGATATTGGTTATATTGATCCGTTGGCTATGTCTGACAATGCAGAAGTCACGGAAGAGTATGTTGCTGACTTCCTCATTACTGATAACGATGAAATCTTCATCACTGACGATGGTGATGGAATCATTCTTGATGATTAAAGGAGAAAAAGTATATGGCTAACAAAAAGATAATCGAACTTGATGCAGCTTCTCAGGTGAACAGTGATGCGTTATTCCCTTTGTCACAGTTGGTCGATTCTAATCAGAAGACATTAAAGGCAACGGTGGCTCAGATGCAGGCTGCTATGCTCGCTCCTGTGAGTGACTTGGTGACTCTTGGTGAGTCATCAGGCTCTATCGCCTCATTCTCCACCGACATCTCCGACAAGTTATTCTCTTGTTATGTGAATGTGGTTGCGTCACAGGCTGGTTCGGGTACTCCTGCTCCTGATAATGTTAGGGCTATTAGTGGGTGGAGTGCTTGTGGGCTGAGTGCTATTAGTTCAAATATGTGGGACGAACAGTGGGAGTTAGTAGGCGGTACATCAGTATCAAGTAAGAACTTTATACCTGTTAAACCTAATACAACATACTATGCAAAAATTCCTACTGGTTGGTTAACTATTCAAGAGTATGACAAAACACAAACGGCTGTCGGTTCGACATATTCAAAAGTAAATGCACCGTTTACAACAGGAAGTGACACTTATTTTATTAAATTTTCTGCTTCGAGTGCATACGGCACAACATATCAAAACAACATTTCAATCAATTACCCTTCAACCGATACCGCATATCACAAGTATAACGGCACTACTCACAATATTCCCTTCAATCAAACAGTTTACGGTGGTGTGCTTGATGTTCTGTCAGGTGTGTTGACGGTGACACACGGTTATCTTGATTTAGGATCAATAAATTGGACATACAGAGGCCCTGCCATGCCTAATGTATTTTCAAGTGATGAAATAACAGGATATAACAAAGCCACAAACAATGCTATGTGCGAAATATATGATTGGGGCGGTTTGATTGGCGGTGTATCGTTGGTAACTGCCAATAATACAATCTATTTATATGCTGGAGGACAAGGTTTCTATGTCTATGCAAAAGATACGAGATATACAGACGCTAATCAGTTTAAAACAGCGATGAATGGTAAATATTTTGTCTACGAGTTAGCCACACCAACTGTCATTCAATTCACACCAACCGAAGTAAAAACAATTCTCGGACAGAATAACATATTTGCGGATTGTGGAGACATTGATTTGAAGTATCTTGAAACGATAGGAAACAGGCTCTAAGGAGGTGAAAGTATGAGATTAAAAGGTCATATCAAACTCACCTTGACAGACGCTAAGACAGGGCGAGTACAGAAGGTCGTGGAAGGCGACAACGTAATCACCGATGCGGTCAAGGACATCTTTCAACACGATACGATGGGCTGTGTTGACTACACCAAGTTATACGGCTCTGACGGTATATGGAAGAATTGGTTCGGAGGCATCGTCTGTTATAACCAGAGGCATGACAATCTGAACACGGATGACTATTTCATGCCTAATGCAACGGATAACCCTGTTGTAGCTCATGCCGGACAAACATCCATTGATGCTGACCATGACGATGACCTCACACGAGGAAACCCTGTCGGCTCGTCATATATTGAGACCGACAACAGCCATACAACTGTCTTTGAATGGGGGCCTACTCAGGGCAACGGCATCATAAGAGCGCTAAGTCTCACTCACTCAGATGTAGGCTCCTATGGTAACGGTGTAAACAGTTATCACTTTAAGAACTCGTTCTCGCCTTTTGCCGATGTGAAGACATCGGCACTGACGGACATATACACGGATCCACTTTCAAATAATGACATCTTTGCCATGTATGATGAGTATCATGGATTATCATTCGTCATTGGTGATGAGGGCGAGTATGACGGTGACACTCAGACAGGAACAGATCTGAGAACGGACAAACTGACGGTCTATATCAAGAGACTCCCGTATTACAAGACAGGACTCTTTGAAACCCTGACTCCGAGATCGTCTTTCGTCAGGTCGTTCACTGTTGAGGATCTTCCCTTCACACTCTACTCGATGCCCTCGTTCTATTTTGATCCTGAGACAAAATATCTGTGGATATTCAGTAATATCACAGGCATCAATTACGACTCATGGAACCTCACCTACGTCAACAGCTCATTCACCAATAACCAGATGAAGTATGCTGTCATTGACTGTAACGAGTACGAGAACGAGCCTGCATCAAGAATAGTGACAAGTGGCACACTGAACACGACAGCGAATGACCTTGCACCAACAAGCATCACTAAGTGGAGATCAAATCTCGAAACCCCTCCGACAATCCTGTTCGAGGGTGACAGCTTCCACGGTATTATTGTCGATGGTGATTATGTCTATCTTCCGACTACATCAGGCATAGACTACGGCACATGGCTCTTTAACCCGAATTGGAATCACAACGGGTACAGGAAGTTCGACCTGACAAACGGTGATGACTTAGGGAAGATAACATTCAATGAGTCATTCGGGTATATGATGTCTCCCATAGTCGCAGGCGGTCTCATTATCCGCTCTGGTGTGGTCTGTAATGGCGGTATCGGCTTTTCCTGTGTAAAGACCTTTGAAGAGGCTGAGCAGAGAAACTGGTATTTCCAAGAGGTAAACAAGGCTATCACGGCAGTGTTCCCTCGATGCTGGTCTGGCATCACATGGAATCAGACAGGAGGAAATGCCTCAAAGCCGAGATACATCCTCGCTAATAAGCTCTTGAACACTTCAAAGATAAATCTGTCTTCTGCCATTGAGAAAACTCCTGCTCAGAACATGAGAATCGAATACACCATAACAGAAGTATCAGGAAACTGAGGTGATAGTCATGGATCAAGCACTCGCAGGAATCATCACAGCTCTGGTATCAGGGCTGTGTGTGGCGATTCCAACAATAGTCGCCACAATTACATCAAACAAGGCTCATGACAAGGTCATTGATGAGCGGATGAAGTTCATGTCCGAACAGATAAAAGACCTGTCGAGCAAGGTTGAAAAGCACAACGAGTTCAATGACAGACTCATTATCGTTGAACAGTCTGTCAAATCAGCTCACAAAAGACTCGATATGATAGCGAAAGGAGATACTAAAAATGAAACTGCCTGACAAAGTTTACAACGTGCTCAAATGGATAATGATACTTGCTGTCCCTCTCGCCACGTTTGTGACATCTCTCATCGTTTCCATTCAGACAGGAGATATAACAGCCATTATCACGACTGTTATCAGTGGCTTAGGAACTCTCGCAGGCGCCATCATCAAGGCTTCCGATGTCGAGTATCAAAAAGAGTTAAAGGAGGCAAAGAAATGAGCAGCTTATATCTCAAAGACGTTCTTGACCTCGCACTGTCGGAGGTCGGTTATCACGGCTCTAAATACTCATCAAAGTACACACGAGAACTTGATGCCGTGAACTATTGGAATATGCCTCCGAAGGAAGGAGCAGCAGACTTCTGTTCCATCTTCGTGAATTGGTTAATATATCGTTGCTGTCGTAACTCTGACGGAGAGTTTGAGCCTTCTGTATGGGGTGCTCATTACTTTACCTATGAACCTGATAATGGTCAGGACTTGGCTGCCGGATGTGGCTTCGCTGCCGACTACTACATGAAAAACGATGCGTGGGACACATCCTGTCAGGCTGCCTGCCGTGGCGACCAGGTCTTCTTCCGTAACTTCTCGCACACGGGAATTGTGGTCGATTGGGATGACGATGGTATCTATACTGTCGAGTCTAATACCTCATACGAGGGACAGAAGTATTCTACGGCTAAGAAGTTTTATCGTTATGATGATCCTAACATTGACGGTTTTGGTCATCCCAGATATGACGCTGACGAGTACGAAGGTGGATCTGATGACGATGATACTCCTACTCCCGAACCTAAGCCCGAACCGAAGAAAGCCATCGTAGAGCTGGACATCTTGGAGAGATACGATACAGGCTCTCTGGTCAACACTCTCAAAGCCCTGCTCAAAGAGTTTGAGTATGGTGGCTCAGAGTTAGTTCTTGATGGAGACTTTGACTGGGCAACGGAAGAGGCTGTCAAGAACTTCCAAGACTCACACGATTTACCTGTAACTGGCATTGTAGATCAGGAGACATGGAGACTCCTCCTGTTATAAACAAGACTTCGGTCTTGCTTTTTCCCTTTGCCCTGTCACTTCTTCGGAGGTGATGGGGTTTTAAGTGAAGACCGTTCTGTTCATATAAACCTCTGTTATGGAAAAACCCCATCGGCTATTGCAGTCGGTGGGGTTTTTCTTTTGTTCGGTATAAATACCATTTAAGTAGGTGCATCAATTATAGCATAATGGCACCAAAATGGCACCATAAACCCTTGAAATGTCCTAAAAATATGGTGGAGCATACGGGACTTGAACCCGTTCATGTATGTTCACCTGTGAACAATATGCCCTTGTTTTATGGACTTTCCAATCTTAATCAGTCGCTTTGTCCGTCACTTATGGACTTATTGGCACCATTATTGGCACCAAAAGTCAGGTCAATTATCTGAGCTGCTTCGACCTGTTCACCATCAAGGATATGACCATACGTTCCGAATGAGTCAAACGATACTGAATGTCCGACTATGTCCTTCACCATCTGCTCCGGCATGACGTTCTTCATCATGGATATAAAAGTATGCCTTAGTGAATAGACCGTGACACCAGATGGAAGATTTCTCTCCACTTTCAGCTTTGACCAGTGCTTCCTCATCCCGTTCTGTTTACCCTGTGAACCGTCAGGAGAACAGAATATCCACTCTGTATGGAGATTGTGTTCTTCATTTCTCCTGATAGTCTGACGGAGTATTCCCGATGCTAACTCTCCGATGGGGATAATTCTCTTCGCATTTGCATTTTTCAAGTTAGAAATATGACCACGAGCTGTGACACCTCTCACGATGGAAATGGTGTCTCCGTGCAGATCACCGACTTTGAGACCAAGTGCTTCTGACGGTCTCATCCCTGTCATAAGGAGAAAACAGAACAGAGGGTGATACCATAGATGTGACGGTTCTAAGAGCCTTCTCACATCATCAGCCTGCAATATCTCCTTCTCCTGCTTAGAACGGCCCTTCGGGATGTAGAGAGTGCCTCTCGGCATCTCGCACTGATAATCTTCATAACCGAACTTGATGATCGACATGATAAGCGCTCGGAGGTTTTTCAGAGTCTTCTCTGATAGTGGCTTATTTCGCCCTGTGGCTTCGTTTAAGAGCCTTTGCCAATCTCTTAGAGTCATTTTACATATCTTCTTCTGACCGCACACAGGGACAATGTAGAGCCGTGTGTAGCACTCATACTGTTCTAAGGCTGGCGAGGTCTCACCACATCTCTGCTTTACGTCTTCGAGATACTCCTTGATGACCTGAGCAACGGTCTTCTCACCTGATGCCTCGCCATAGTACCATTGATCGTACTTTCGCTGACATTCCTTCCTTCCCTTAGCTCCGGCAACGGATGACGAGAACGAGTATCTCTTTCCGTCTTTCCTTGCCTGTATTCGCCATCTCTGACCATCCCAGCGTGGTGTGTTCATTCCTCATCCTCCTGTGTGTCCAGAAGTGCCTGATAGTATGCCATGAGTCTTGCCTTGTTCGGTTCATTCAATTTCTTTATGCTTCCATTCAAAATGCCATCGAGTATAGCCTGTGTATCAGGCTTCTTTTCCTCTTTGATACCTCTCAGAGTATCAAGAGTGACATTAAAATAGTCGGCAATCTTCTCTTCCATCTCGAAATTAGGCTGACGCTCACCAGCTTCATACATTCCAATAGTAGAGGGACTCACACCGATTGCCTTTGCAAGTTCAGCCTGTGTGATTTTCCGTGATAATCTTAAACATTTCAATGTTTCCGCAAACTTAGCCATATAAACACCATCCTTCAAAGTAATTATATACACGAATTGTGTAATTGTGCAACAACAAACTTCACAAAACGTGTTGACATAACTCCACGATATGTGTATATTCTAAACATCACGAAACGTGAAATTCATTAAAGGAGGTCACCATGAACGAACAGTTAATCGCACTTAGAGGAAACCGAAGTCAAGAGGAAGTTGCAAAGGCTCTTGGTATTAGTATTTCGGCTCTCTCTATGTATGAACAGGGCAACAGGATTCCCCGTGATGAGATCAAGATCAAGATGGCTGAGTATTACGGCATCTCTATCGAGTCTCTTTTTTTAATCCTTATGCCCACGAAACGTGAAGAAAAGGAGTCAGTATGAACGGCACATTATATCCATCACTCAATCGGTATTTCGACAATCTGACTCAGTTGGCTCATGCCGGATGTATGTCAAGAACAAGGCTCTGGGAGTGCCTGACAGGACAGAAGGACTTCACAAGAGCCGAGCAAAAAGCAATATCGGCAAACATCATGGCAAGGCTAATGGCATCGCAACAGTACGATTATCGGGACTTAGAGACAGCGATGAGTGCATGGAAGGGAAAATTTGACGAAGTATATCGGAGGAAATCAGCATGAATTTATTAACCATCATCCTTATGGCAGGAGTTATGGCAGTCGGTTTCATAGCAGGAATGATTGTGGAAATGAGCATAGACGCTCAGACGATCCGTGAACTCAGACAGCATAACCACAAATTGAAGTTAGAGAATATGCAGCTCTGTGCGAGACCTGAGACCATCGAAATAGTAGATAACTCAGTCGGCAAGGGTATCGACTTCTCACAGAAGTGGTAACGAAGGAGGAATCACATGGCAAGAACACAGTATGACATTCACACTAAGGAACTCTATACACGAGGGTATATCGAGTTCATTATCACGGCTCAGTGTGAGAAGCATCACTATCCCGTTCCTGACTTCACACACGGCTATCTGAGCAAGGTGGCAACAAGTATCGGGATATATCACTTTCGGAAGCAAGGAAGGTCTTATTGCTATTTAGGCTCGGATGCCATCACTCTCATCAACAAAGTCCTGAGCAACAGGTCAAAGAAAAAAGGCGAGGCTGTGCTGGAAACTAAGACCTCACCTTCTAAGAGAACGATGGCTAAAAGACCATCACAGATTAGTATAGACGATTTATCCCGTGAGAACAATCTCGAAATACTCAGAGACAAGCTGAGCGAGTGTATCAATCTTATCAATTCAATTTTGGAGGAATAAACATGAACAATCAGACATGGACACTGGAAAAAATAACTCCCGAAATGGCAAAAAAGTATTTAACAAGGAACATGGTCAACAGACCTATAAGCTCAGGAACAGTGAGATCGTATGCAGACGATATGATAAATGGTCGCTGGGATATAAATACAACAGCTTGTATTGCTTTCAATGATAAAGGCGACCTAAAAGATGGTCAGCACAGATTAACTGCAATTATTCTTGCTGGTATTCCTGTCCTCATGTGGGTGTGTCGTGGTGTTGGAGACCATGTTGTTTTTGATAGTGGTCGAAACAGAAAAATATCAGACTATATGCACATTGAGCATCCTGACTTAGATCCTGTTTTTCATAACAATATCGCCTTATCAATGATTAAGTATTTGATTTTGCATCAGAAACCAAATCAAAAATATATTAGATCAAGAACTTCTCCTCATGAGACAGAGTCTTTTATCTTTGAGCACAAAGAAGATTTAGACAAATTCTTTGGTGGTTTCAATTTTACCAAAAAAGCTAAATTGTCAGTAACTTGCATTGTGTTAAGTATGTATATGGCTTACATGGGCGGTGTTGAGATGGAAGAACTATCCCACTTTTTTTCGGTTCTTATCTCAGGTATGGGTGAAGGCTCAAAGGACTATCCGATAATTGCCTATCGCAATTATTTACTTGATCGTGATTCAACGGTTCCCGCTACCGATATAGAGATTCGTAAATGTCAAGGTGCTATCAAGAAGTATCTGTCAGGAAGTGGTCTTAAAAGAATCTATGAACCCAAAGAACTAATCTGGGACTTCCCATACAAAAAGGAGGAATAAACATGGCTAACATTTATGAATTTTTGAGTGGCTTCTTATCACTCTGGTCTCTTATCGAAGACGAGACCGTAGAAGATTCAGTCATTGAAGACTGTTTTACCAATATGAAGGATGACTTCTCATTCAAGATGGAAAACTGCTGCAAGTATATCAAGAACACAGAAGCGGTTATTGCAGGACTCAAAGAAGAGATCAAGAGACTCCAAGAGAAGGTTAAGCACTTGGAGAACTCCATCACAAGACTCAAAGCACTTATGCTCCGAGTTCAAAAGGCAAGTGGTGAGAAAAAACTATCTTGTGGAACATTTACAACTTCCATACAGAACAATCCTCCGAGCGTGGTCTTGGATGAACAGTACATCGAGAACATCCCTGAGAAGTATCTGAAATATCCGGCACCAGAAGTCAATCGAACACTCATCAAGGAAGACTTAAAGAACGGTGTCAATCTTGATGGACTCGCTCACCTTGAAACTTCCGAGTCACTGAGGATCAGATGATGAGGTGCGGTGATTGTCGGTTCTACGAGGAATCGAGCGACAGTATCTTTGGTGGCTGGTGTCTTGCAGGAGTCAGGCTCCACGACAAGAAGCTGACCATCTACGGAGTGGACAAGGATGACGGATGTGCTGATTGGGAGGGCAAAGATGATGAGACCGATAGACGCTGATGCACTTAGCAAGGCAATTGTAGCCACACAAGTTCAAATTGAAGAAAAAGGAGTTAATAACCCGATACTCGAAGCGGTGATGGAAGGACTCGCAGACTTGATTGATAACCTTCCAACTTTAACAACAAAACAATTAACTGACTATTTAGGAGGCAAAACATGAAACATATCACTTTGGCTTTTACTCTTTTCGGAGATGAAGAAAGAACTATTTGTCTTTTTTTAGACCACATATCAGGCATAGCGGAGGCGAGACCAGAAGATCGGGCAAGAGGCATCTATTCATATATATGGATTGATGGTTCAGACAATCCCTTTAATATTGTTGAACCTTATGACGAAATCTGTCAGAAGATTGGTTCTTATCTGTCCGAGGAATATTGGAATGGAAACACTGAACAGCCTTCGTGAAACGGCATACTGGATTATCCAGAAGGTCGATAAATCTCACTATCACTACTTCTGCTCCAATTGCAATTTCAAATTCAAGTATCACAAGAGTATCTACTGCCCTCAATGTGGCTTCCGTATGGAAGGCGAGGTCAGAGATTATGGAAAGGATGAATAACATGGCAGATAAGAATTATTTCGAGGTGCTGAATGGCATCAATGTCAATGACAAGGTAGAGAAGAAGAATGGGCTCTCCTATCTGAGCTGGGCATACGCATGGGCAGAGGTCAAGAAGAAGTTCCCTGACTCCACCTTCACGATCTATGAGAACGCACAGGGATGGAACTATCACACCGATGGTCGTACCTGCTGGGTGAAGACAGGAGTCACGGTAAACGGGATAGAGCATATCGAAGAACTTCCCGTGATGGACTACAAGAACAAGTCAATCCCATTGGAGAACGTCACATCCTTCGAGGTCAACAAGACCATCCAGCGGTCTCTGACGAAGGCTGTGGCACGTCACGGACTCGGTTTATACATCTATGCAGGAGAAGACCTCCCAGACGAAACAGATGGTACACAGGCGGTTAAAAAGGCATCACCGAAGCCTGCTCCGAAGAAGGTCGCTGATGTTCCCTTCGAGGTCGCTGATTCAAGAACGGCTCTGAGGAACTTTATCAAGGAGAACGGTCTCGATCCGAAGGCTATCGCTCAGACCTGTGGTCTCAATCCGAACAGCTCTGACAAGGACTTTGCTGACGCTCTTCAATATGCTCACAGTCTCGTAATAAAGGAATTTACAAAATGATCCATCGTTCTGAGTACGACAAAGACTATACGAGAGTCAAAAATGCCTTCGTGAATGATACAAGGCTGTCTTTGGAGGCTAAGGGCTTTTTGCTGGTCATCCTGTCCCTGCCCGATGATTGGAGATTCAGTACGAGAGGCTTGGCATACAAGATGAACCTGAGTCACTACACCGTGAACAGGCTTGTCAAGGAACTGAGAGAAGCCGGATATATCGTACAGACAAAAACCAAGAACGAGCATGGTCAGTTTGGCGAGTATGAGTGGGACATCTACGACTTGCCCGAAGTGGGTGAAAACCGAGCGTGGCAAAAACCGAACACGGTGAAAACCGAACGTGGTGAAAACCGAGCGTGGTGCGAACCGAACACGGTGAAATCAGACCACAAACTAATAACTAATAATAACAAAGAACTAAATATAACTAATGACTCATCTAAACAAAGGGCACTCTCTCAAAAATTCACACCTCCGAGCGTTGATGATGTCAGGTCATACTGTCTTGAACGAGGGAATGACGTTGATCCTGAGACCTTCGTGGACTTCTACACATCGAAGGGATGGAAGGTCGGCAAGAACTCCATGAAGGACTGGAAGGCAGCGGTCAGGACATGGGAGAAGCGGAAACCTAAACCCATCAAGAAATCAGGAAACGAGTTTACACAGTTATTTGAGCAGGAGGGTTTTCAGATATGACACGGGAAGAGACCATCAAACTTCTGGCAATCATCAGAGCGAACTATCCAAATGCGAAGATAAGCGATCCTGCTGCCACGGTCACGGCATGGGAGATGGTTCTCGGAGGGTATTCGGCTGAGGCGGTATTCAGAGCAGCGAGGCTTCACATGACCACTTCGAAGTTCTTCCCTACTCCGGCAGACATCTTGGACAAGATAGTGAGACAGGAGATCGTGTATAACGGCCCATTGTTGAAGACCATCCCTGCACCTAAACCGAAGGCACTCGTGACGGACATCCCCGAAGAGAATGTTGATGAATACCTTGAAGCCTTCACTGAGTGGATAGGCTTCGGATGTGAACCGAATGATGAGTCGGACTTAGGAAAATTTTTACCATTTGAGATTTAAGGAGATTTTTATGAACAAGGTTTTACTGATTGGAAGATTAACAAAGGATGCCGAGGTCAGGACATTGGACTCAGGCAAGAAGCTGGCGAGATTCTGTCTCGCTGTGAACAGGAGAACGAAGGCTGACGATCATCCCGAAGCAGACTTCTTTTATATGCTCGCATGGGAGAAGCTCGCTGACCTCATCGGGCAATACTGCCACAAGGGGGACAAGGTCGGGATAGTCGGACACATCCAGACAGGCAAGTATCAGGACAAAAACGGAGTTGACCGTGACAAACTTGAAGTAGTTGTCGAAGAGGTCGAGTTCCTGAGTGAGAGAAGGTCGGAGTCATCACCTCTTCCTCCTGAGCCTGTCTCACCTCCTGCCGAGTTGCCTTTTGAAATCTAAAAGTTTAGGAGGACTAAACATGAAACTCCTGAGTGAATTTAGTATCAAAGGTTCACCTTCTACGAGAACGGCTCAACAGCGAGGGTGCAAGGTCATTAACGGTCATATCCTGTTCTACGAGAAGCCCGAAGTGAGAAAAGACAATGAAGCACTATTCTGGCAACTATATCCTCACGCTCCCGAAAAGCCGTTTTATGGGAAGTTATGTATCAGGCTGATGTGGGTGTTCGACAAGAAGTCACTGACTAAGGCTGAGAAAGAGACATTTCACGACAAGAGACCTGACCTCGACAACTTAGCTAAGGGTACATTGGACATCATGCAGAAGGCAGGGATCATCGCAGAAGACTCTATCATCTGCAAGCTCGATTTAACAAAGGCATGGAGTAAAAAGTATGCCGGACTGTATATCCAAATATGGCACATGGATGACGAGAACGACATCAACACCTATTTCTACGGATGGAGGCAGAGAGTGACATGACAACGAATCAGTATGAAGCATCACGCTGGCTCAGCCGTATGTGGGACACCAACATCGAGATCGAGCAGCTCATCGCTCGGAGGGAGACGATTCTCGACTCCATGTCAGGCATCGGAAAGTATGACTCCGAACACATACCTACTCAGAACGGTGAAAATGCGACAGAGAGCAAGAATATCGAATACTCGATCCTGTCTGAGCAGATAGACAAGAGGCTTCACAAGATGGAGACCGAAAATGCAAGGACATTGGAAGCCATAGGGAAGGTTGATGACTCCAAGCTGAGAGGGATGCTCATAGCAAGGTATGTGAGAAGGCTCTCTTGGGCTGAGGTCGGCAGGATCTATTCTTACGAGAAGACACAGATTTACAAGAAGTACAGGCTCGAAGCTCTTGATGCCGTATTTCCATTTATACCGAAAGGAGAAATTGAAGATGACATTTGCTGAGAAATTAGGAGAGTTTTGCGGAAGACTCCTCACTGTTCTTGTCCATAACGGAATCATATCAGAACGTGATGCCTTGTTCATCAACGGTGATATGAACGAAGCCGAGTGGCTGGGTGATGACGATGAATGACAAAAAGGAAGTCATCACTGTCCTTGCTTTATATCTGCTCCTTAGTTGGCTTGTCCTGACTCTCGCCTCTTTTGCTGATGACCTGAGACAAGAGAGGCAAGAGCATCAGGAGAACATCAGGAGGCTCGAAGCGGAGATTGTGGTCTTAAAGATAACACCGACACCGACTCCCACGAGCACTCCTACTCCTACACCGACAAGCACACCAACACCTACTCCCAGACCGACTCCTATCGCTGTCCTGAGCAATCAGGAGTGGTATGACGAAAATGTTGCGAGAGGCAACGTCACTCCGGCATGGAGTGAGGGACAGATAACAAAAGAGGTCGGTGGCTGTATGGGGCCATCAGGAAGAGAGACATACTACAACCTCCGAATGGATAACTGTGTGAACTACATGAGGGAACTCGGCTATGACGAGCTGGAATATCCGTACTGGATCAGAGACGATGGAGCGAAGATGCTCGGACTCTATGTCATGTGTGCAGCTAATTGGAGCATCAGGCCGAAAGGCACGATCATTCCGACTTCATTAGGAGATGGAATAGTAGTAGATACAGGAGAGTTTGTAGTTGACTACCCTTATGGAGTTGATATTGCAGTTGATTGGTGAAAGGTGATGAAAATGAATGAAATTCCTAATTGCCCACTATGTGGTGGCAGAGCCTTTGTAACGCACGATATTGTTGACGGATTTGAGTTTGGTTGGAGTATCGGTTGTGCAAGAGCAAAGATAGGAGATAAATACCACAATCTCAATGATTATGACAGTTTTCATAATGCAAGGATAACCTTTTATGGTTTGAATAGTAAAGAACAGGCTATCAAGATTTGGGAAAAGAGGTGTAAAGAATGATATTAAAAGACACAGTAGCAATAATAAATACTATTGAAAAACATCAAAAGTTAAACCCTAATTTGACAGTTGAGGATTGTATCAAAATTATCGACAATGCCCTGACAGTTGAACCCGAAACATCACGACTCGCACTGATTGAAGATATTCGAAAAAAGCAAATGGATGCCGACAAGGCATTTTTAGAGGGTTATGAGACGGCAAGAAAAAAGTATGAAAGACCGCAAGGCGATATTACCGAAGAAGATGTTCAGAACGCAATAAAGGCAGGATATGAGAATGGGTATTCAATGGCACAGGCAAAGTATCAAAGACCGCAAGGCGAGTGGATAAGGTGTGCTGACCATTATTACTATAAGTGTTCGATTTGTGGAGATACTTGGTTTTATGAAGAAAGTAAGCACTTTCAGTATTGTCCGAAATGCGGTGCTCAGATGGTGGAGAACGATGGATGACTTCTGCATTGAGGCACTTCTCATCATTCTGGCGATGGTCGTTCTCTGTTGGTTTATCACGATTTTATTGTAAAGGAGATTGAAATGAGTAGTTACAGACAAGGCAAACCCGAAGTTAAGTTTTGGCTGGCTCAGCATTTGAGCAACGGTTCCACGGTTCTTGATGTGGGAGCCTGTGACGGGGTATGGTCGAACATACTATCCGAATGGTACACGATGGATGCTGTCGAGGTATGGGAGCCGAATATCGAAAAGTACAGACTGACCGAGAAGTACAGAGCGGTCTTCCCTGTCGCCATCCAGAGTCTCAGCTATGATCACTATGACCTTGTTCTCTTTGGTGATGTCATTGAGCACATGACGATAGAAGATGCTCAGGCTGTCCTTGCTTATGCTAAGGAACACAGCGACATCATCATCGTGGCTGTGCCGTTCATGTTTGAACAGGGAGCGATATACGGCAATCCGTATGAAAGACACATTCAGCCGGACTTGACTCACAACATATTCATGGAGCGTTATCCTGATTTCCAGCCGATAGTTCTTTATCCGAACTATGGATATTATGTCTGGCAGAAGTAAAGAGTCAACCAAAGTCAATTGAAGTCAATCTGATATTAGGCTATCTTGTAATTAGGAAATTAGCGTGAATCGTATATCGAATTACCACAATGCCACGTTGATTTCGTCCTTCGTCAAAGATAAAGCCTATCGGAAGCGGTAGGCTTTTCTCATGGAGGGAGATATGAGAAACATAGACAGAAGATTCTATGAGTCACCAGAATGGAGAAGGTGCAAGGCTGAATACTTGAAGAAGGCTAACCACTTATGTGAGCGGTGCTTAGCAAAAGGTATATACGAGCCTGCAAGGATAGTACATCACAAGATACACCTGACCGAAGAAAACTATGGTGATCCTGAGATCATGTTTGGGTTTGATAACCTGATGGCTGTCTGTCAATCATGTCACAACGACATCCACGGCAAAGACAAGGCAGTTAAGCGGTGGGAGTTTGTTGATGGCGAGCTCGTGACTAAAAAATAGGTAACCACGACAAGGATAGAGATTGCAACTTGATAAGCTCAGAAGCCTACTGAGTTTCCTTGTCGTTTACATTTTAGGCTTCACTAAGGCGGTGAAATATGAACAAGGAATACTATGCTGAGGTCAAGGCTCTGCGTGAGCAAGGCAAGACTTATCAAGAAATTGCAGACCAGCTCGGAAATACAAGAAGATACGTTCAAGACTATTGTGGCAGACACAAAGAACTTCAATACAGCGAAGAAGAACGAAACAACGTTGAGCGAGTCGCTTGGAATAAAGACCAGTCGTTTGCAGACTTTGGAAAGAATGTTGAAAGACGATATGGTGGAATGTTTGAACTCGTTTCCATTTGCGAAACGAATGATAAAAGTGAAAGACTAATAACAATTAGATGCAAAACGTGTGGAGTTGAAAAGACAGTATCTTCTATCACGTTACGTTCAAAGCATATAGGCCGTTGTCTTATTTGTAAACCACAAGGACGACCTGGTCGAAAAGCTTCTAAATTATTAAAAGTCGAAAAAGGTATGAAGAAACTTCATACAAAACTTGTTAAAGAAAAGGAACAAACAAAGAAGAAACTAAAAGAAAATCAGATAAGTCTTGGAGTGTGCAAGTGTGGACAAGCGCTTCTACTTTCAAATCAAAAAGTTTGTGATGAATGTAAACGAAAGACATTAAGAACGAGAGAGATGCGGAAGGAAACCAAGAGAAGGATGAGAGCACAGACCGCTGACGAATTTGATAAGACCATTACACTTGATGGTCTGATAATTAAAGATCACAATATCTGCTATCTATGTGGTGAACAGTGTGATCGAAATGATTATCAGATTATAAATGGAAACTTTGTTGTTGGTGCTAAGTACCCAACAATAGAGCACGTTATCGCTTTATGTAATGGTGGAACACATACTTGGAACAACGTGAAACTGGCTTGTCATGGTTGTAACTCGAAAAAGGGCAAGAAATTGCTCGTGGGATAGCCCCGTTAGGGGTAGATGACTTTCACCCCACCTCACGAGTCAAG
>Ga0265298_10002039_pt1 | contig 28947 bp, 37 predicted proteins | sample AusTroGonzalo_MG_3_FD_193486 | JGI IMG/M metagenome (GOLD analysis project Ga0265298, IMG submission 193486) | Bovine rumen microbial communities from tropical cattle in Woodstock, Queensland, Australia - Gonzalo_01 | ecosystem: Host-associated > Mammals > Digestive system > Stomach > Rumen ...
AGCTGGTGAACAAGGGCGCCAAGGAGCCGAAAGGCCGTATTTTCGTGAGCAAGGCGGTGCTGCTGCTGTGCGACTGCCGCAAGTGCCGCGACGCCGACCACCTGCAGAACTTCATCTACGACCGCCAGGACGTGGACGTGGAGCGGTGGATTGAGGACGTGAGGCTGCACCCGCTGCCTGTCCCGGAATACACTTTCGACATCCACACCCGCAAGGGAAAGCGGATGGGCAGGACAAAGGAGGAGTTCTTCAGGGAGGAACTTGAGGCGCTCCGTCCGAGAGTCCCCGGCCTGTTCGACGATCTGGTTTAATGCTTCGGCACCGCTGCAATGACGTGGCGGTGCCTCTTTTTCACTCAACTGTTACCAAGAGTTAAGGTGATAAAATGGCGGTATGCGACGATTGCATATATCGTCATAAAACGCTAACTTTACAGTAGATAATTAAATAAGTCAAACCAATTAAAACCAAGAAGTTATGAAACCGACAAGTTTATCACCCGAGTTCTACGAGAAACTGTACGACAAGATCATCAATTACGGCTTTGAGCCTGATGACGAGGACGATTGCCACTGCAACATGGACTTTGAAGACTTTGAGGGCTTCTATGTGAACCTGGAGGCCACCTTCGAAGTCGAGTTTGTGGATGACAGCTTCGACCATGCGTTCGGCACCGAGTACGGGTACCACTACGAGTGCGGCAACCTTGAGGATATTGAGGCTGTGAGCCTCACCGACGAGGACGGCAATGACGTGAGCGACCTCTTTGACTACGATGCCTTCTTCGAGCAGTTCAAGCGCTACGAGGTGAAGTTCCTCAACGGTACAGTGATCAAGAGCGGCGAGACCGTCATCGGTGTCTATAACGGCTATCCCAAAGAGGAAGTCGAGTTCCTTTACCGCGACACGCTGAAAGAGGTGTACATCTGCAAGCCCACCGGCGATGCGAAGTACAAGTTCCCCCGTTCCTACAAGAAAGTGCTCCCAGCCACCGAGGAGAACCTCAACCGTTTGTACAACCGCTAAACCACGAAATCATGCTGAACGGATTTGATAAACAGACCGAGCCCCTGACCGACTATGAGCGCAACATCCTGCTGCCCGTCATCGCCAAGGGCCTGATGAAGCGTGTCGGCGTCAAGCGTGCCATACGCAATAAGGAGATTGTGTCTGCGATGCGCAAGGCCCACTATGAGCTCAGCGAGGCGCGGTTGCGCAAAATCATCAACCACATCCGGTGCTGCGGTTATGTCAAGTGCCTTGTCGCCACGAGCAAGGGGTACTATGTCGCCACCAGCCCGGATGAGATGTCCGACTACATCGACTCGCTGAAAGGCCGTGAGCAGGCCATCAGTGCTGTCCGTGCCTCCATGGAGCAGCAGTACGGCGAGTGGCTAAACATCATCAACCAAAAAAATCATCATCACAATGTTTGAGTTTATACGCAATCTATTCAGGCGCAAGAACTATGCGTCACCGTACTACGGGAAAGGCAATAAGGCATTGTTCACGATGCCGATGAGTCCAATCCCCATGCAACAACCCGAGCCAAAGCAGGAAAAGAACGTCATAGATCCTGTGGCCCTGCCACCACCGCCAAAGAAATACGAAGATCCAGACTGGGAGCAGCGGCGCTTCGAACTGATGAAGATGCTCCTTGCCCAGGAACGCCGCAGCGTCGTCCTCGGCAAGCTACAGGCAACCAACAAGCAAATTGCCAATACAGCCAGGGTGCTGGCTGATGCGGGTATCAGAGAGTTAATGAACCACCCAATTGATATGAGTTATGACACGAGAAGAGAAGAGGATGCTCAATGATGGTGTGCCCAACCCCGACGAGAACCTTGAGGCCAAGGCCGCAGTCACCTGTTTTCTGCTGTTCTTTGCCGCCTTCGTCGTGCTGGGCATCGTCATTGGAGCCATCGAAATAGTCAAATCAATATTCTAAACCGAGAAAGAATTATGGTAGAAATCAAGTTCAATTTGAATGTTGACCTGCATCTTTACGAGAAGGGAGGTGAGGAATGAACATGCCACTTTTCATCAAGTTGGATAGCGGTTGTTTGGTCAATATCCATGCCATCAGCTTCATTGACCCTGAAATACGACAAGTGTACACAATGGATGGCGATGAAAGCCCAATCATTTGCACTGAGCGCGACATGGAGCGCATAACAGAGTACATCGAAGTATATGGATAGCCATGCCACGGGTGACGATTAACGGCAAATGGACCTTTAACGAGGTCCCATGCTATTGCGGTGCCTGTTCATGCGGCATCAACTCCAATACGCGGCAGTCAGGAGGCAAGACCTACTGCGTGCTATTCAGCAAAAACAAGAATTACTACGACTCACCGCCGAAGCGGTGCCGGGAACTTTTCGAGAAGGCACTGGCCATCGGCGGCGATGTCGTGATAGTCAAGAAAGAGTAACCATTCAACCGATATTGACATGAGAGTATACATAGCAACACCGATTAACGGCAGACACGACGGACGCAACTTCAAGGAGAAACTCGAGTTGGCCAGGAAGCGTGTCAAAGCCCTCAAGCAAGTCCTTAGTGATGAGCCTGACTTCGAGGGATGCGAGTTTGTAAGCACATTCGACATCCATCATGGCACCATGCCGTCAGAGTCCAAGGCGATGGGCGACTGCATCTCCCTGGTGCTGAGCTGCGACGCCATCTACCTCGACCACGGCTGGCTGCAGTCCCGAGGCTGCAACCTCGAGTATCGAGCCGCCAAGATTTACGGACTTGAAATTTATGACCACGACAAGCTATGAGCAAGCCATACCGCAAATGGAAGGTCACCATCAAGGAAGTGGCCAGGGAACTACCCATCCACACCGAGATGCACGGCCACTATGACCTCGACGATGTGAGAGAGCATTTCGGCCTTGAGGCTCCCGACGTGGAATGGTATAACATCGAAGAGAAGAAGTCATGAGCGAGACCAAACGAACAGTTGAGGGGAGGGAATGTTGCTATTGCCACAGGAACCTCCCCATCACTTATTTCCCACTCAAGCCAGGGATGAAGTACGCCCGCTACAAGGCGTGCCGCGACTGCCACCCGCTGGGACACTCCTGTATCCCCAAGCCGAAGCCGGAGCCCAAGCCGAAGCGTCTCAAAGTCCTCAAGCCGCCAACGCCCAAGCGGCGCAAGTTCGCCACCGATGAGGAGCGTAAGGCTGCGCAGCTGGAGTACCAGCGCCGCTACAGGGAAAAGCACCGTGACAGGAAGCGGGAGTCCACCAGAAAGTCCTATTATCGCAGGAAAGGCGAGGAACCGCCCGAGGAGCCGCAGAAGCGTGGTCCCAAGCCAAAGCTCACCGAAGAGGAGCGCATTGCCCGTCGGCGTGAGTACGCCCGTCGTTGGAATGAGGAGCACAGGGAACAAATCAGGGAATATCAGCGCAAGCGTTACTACATGAAGAAAGGCGTAGAACCGCCCGAGCGTTCCAAAACTGACGAAAAGCGTGCTGAAATTAACGAAAATCGTTCCAAATCTAACGAAAATCGTTCCAATCCCAAGCCAAAGCGTGCGAAACTCACCGAAGACGAGAAGAAGGAACGTCGGCGTGAGTCGCAGCGCAAGTGGGACGAAAAGAACCGAGACCGCATCCGTGAGTATCAGCGCAGGTACTATCATGAGCACAAGAAAAAGCTCAACGCCAGGAGCGCCGAGAGGATCAAGCAGACGAGGGAGAAATCCCGCGAAGAGCAGAAGCCCGTCGAGCGCTTCCTGTGCACCGACTGCAACACCGTCAAGCCTGTTGGTGATTTCATCACTGATGGCAAGCAGTACAAGGTCTGCAACGAGTGCCGCGCCCGTCACACGAAGAGGCAGGAACTCGGGCAGAAGCCCAAGAGCCCTCACGGCACCGGCGATAGATGCGAGTACCACCGCCAGTACTATCAGGAGAACAGGGAGAAAATCAAAGCCAAGCGATGCGAGAGCTCCGGCACACCCATTGCCGTGACCACCGACAAGCGCATCGTCATGCTGTTCGAGAAGGGCTACTCGCCGAATGACATCGCCTCGCGCTGCATGGTCGGTGTCGAGCGAGTGAAGCATGTAATCGAGCGTGAGGGCTGCAGGGCAGGTGAAGCCCGCCTGTGCTGCGACTGCTGGCTGTACCCATGTTTCGACGGCATGGACAGCATCAGCAGCAATCTCGCCCTGACGTGCCAGAAGTATCACAGAAAGGAGGCTGCATCATGACAGTACAGGAACTTATCAACAGGCTGCGGCGTTTACCCAAGAACGCCCAGGTGTTCATCGTCCCCGACGAGTTGGAGGTTGACGATGACGGCTACAACATCGACCTTCACCGCATCAGCGAGGTTGTCCATCAGGACACCTATGTTGAGACCAACGGCGATTTCATCAAGATCACCGAGGTGATGGTCAAGTTTGAAGAGAACAGGGCCTATTTCAGGGCTGGAGAGAACTAACAACAAATTCATCGAAAATGAACAGAGACGACAGACCATTCATTGATTACCTCATCACCGAGTTTGACGAGGGCAGGATGAACCTGCAGACCGTTATTGCGAAGGCCATCCTGCGAGGAGAGAACAAGCAGTGGGAAGACCCCAACGAGACGCAGCCGAAAGTCGGCGAGACCGTATTGCTTGAAGTCCAGGACAGGAACAAACCCAAGAAGACCGTCTGCACTGGGTGGTACGGCGGCAAAGGACATTGGTACAGGTACCTGCCCTCTGGCGGAAGTGTCCCAGCCTATCCGCTGCACTGGATGCTCATGCCTGAACCCGTAAGAGAGGAGGACAAGTTATGAAATCTACAGTAATGCGCCGCAAGTGCAAGACCTGCGGCTACTACAAAGAACATAATGCCTACGGACGAGGCATTGGCTGGTGCTACTGGCTCGGCCGAAAAAGGCCTGGCCGCAGCGAGGAGTGCGAAGACGGGTACAAAGAACGTGAACAAGAGTATTGCGTAGTCGCTACTGTTAACGGAGTGAGGAAAGCCATAAAAGGCCCAATGACCAAAGAACGTGCAGAGGCGTTGTGCGAGATGGAAAACCAAACTCCTGCATACCGTCGTGTGAACAAATATCCGAAGGTGGCCAAGTATCCATATAAGAGCTATATCAAAAGAGAGGAGGACGAGTTATGAACAAACCGACAAAACAACAACTCAACGCCCTGCGCGATGAGTGCTACAAGATTGCCTGTGAACACGGCTTCCACGACGAGAAGTTGTCCGAGCGGCACTTCCTGTGTTTAGTTATCAGTGAACTGATGGAGGCAGTGGAGGCTGACCGAAAAGGCAGACACGCCGACATCAAGACTTTCAACGCAGCTTTGGACGGCTTCGACTGCGAGGTAGCCTTTGAAGCCTACATCAAGGACACCGTAGAGGACGAGTTGGCCGATGCAGCCATCCGCATCCTGGACCTCGCCGGAACGACTGGCGACGACATCGGAGAGGGATTTGAGGACGTCTGCAAAAGGGCAAAAGAGGCTGACAACTTCCTCGAGGATGAGTTCTACAGGCGTGAGAGATTTACCGAGTCCATCTACATGATCGTCGATGACATCATTACCGCTGGCTGCGACATCGCCATGTTTGACCTGTTCCTGTTGGCCGACGTCATGGGCTTCGACCTGATGGAGCACATCAGGCTCAAGATGAACTACAACCGAACCCGTGAACGACTCCACGGGAAGAGATACTAACATTTACCAACCACTAATCATCTACCAATTATGACCGTAACAATTTTCATGGCCATCGTGGCCGTCGTGTGCGTCTTCCAGTTCCTTGAAGGACGCAAGATGAACAAGAAGCTCGAGGAAACGCGCAACGAAATCCTCGCCGAACTGATGTCCTCCAACCCCTACGGCACGCCCCTGGAAGAGGACGAGGAGTACTGGCAGCTGCTCAGGCACGACACAGCAGCAGAGGTGCTGAAGACCTACTTCGCGTCCGGTGACAGCGGACTGCCCAACGAGGAAGAGCTGGCCAACACCGTCCTGCGCTACGTCGACACGCTGATCACCAAACTGCGCCAGCAGCCATGAACGTGACGATAGCATTCGCCGTCGGCCTCGTCCTCGGCATCATCGTCGACAAGAGGGCACGCAAGGACCGCGACCAGCGCATCGCTGAGCTGGAGCAGCGTGTCAAGGAGCTGACCGAGTCATCCCCGCCAGTCCGCGTCTGCGACGAGTCGCTGCGGGGATGCCCTATTAACAAGTAACAAACCAATTCACAAGACCATGCCTGAATATATCAACTACATCGTGGGTGCCGTACTGGCCTGTGCCATGGCATACGCCTTCTACCGCGCCTACAGGAAAAACAAGAAAGACAAATGAGAGTGTTTTCAATCATCTGTTCGGTGATCATCATCCTGATACCGACAGCAAGTGTAATCTACACCACAGTCCAAGGCTGGAAGGCGACATCGACGCGCGGCGAGTTCGTCAAGCTGTCGCTGGTTCCCGGCATCGTGCTGTGGGTTGTCGCCATGGTGCTCCTGTGGGGCGCCGGCGTGTTCAAGAACTTTTCCTGACCATGGCGAAGTATATAGTGACCGGCAGCGAGGGCTTCATCGGAAAGGCCCTCGTTGCTTTCCTTGTGGCCGGTGGCCATGAGGTTATCGGCATCGACCGAAAGAACGGCGACGAGGCGTCCGACATCGGCAAGTTCCTCGTCAGCAACGAGAACGTGGACGGTGTTTTCCACCTGGCCGCCCAGACCTCGGTGTTCAATACCGAGACCGAGCAGATCCGCAAGGACAACATCGACACGTTCATCACCGTGTGCGCCCAGTGCGCCAATGCGGGCATCCGTCTGGTGTACGCCTCGTCGTCCACCGCGGCCCCGGGAAACGCCACGTCGATGTACGGCATCAGCAAGCGTTTCGACGAGCTCTACGCACGCCTCTACCACGATGACGCTTGGGGTGTGCGTCTCCACAACGTCTACGGCCCTGACCCGCGTCGGGGGACTCTACTTTGGCATCTGTTGAACGATGACGTTGTGGACATCTACAACATGGGCGAGAACACGCGCCACTTCACCCACATCGACGATGCGGTGAACGGACTCTACCAGGTGATGATCATGCCGCCCGAGGAGTTCGGCTACCAGACGCTGAAGGTCCGCATCATCAACGTGGCGAACCCCGAGGAGATGAAGGTGTCCGTTTTCGCCACCGAGGTGAGCGCCCGTTTCGGGACCAAGCTGCGCTTCATCGGCGGCCTTCGGGCACGCGACAATTACAGGCAAAAGGTGGAACAAGGGATTATTTCACTATCTTTGCACTACAAAACCGTGCAGGAGGGACTGGACGCCATTCTTGGCGAGCGTGACGGAATGAAGATTGACGATGTCAACATCGGTGTGTGACGCCATCCCCCTGTCGAGAACTCGGGGAGCCGGGGGCGGGAAAGCCGTCCTCGGTATCCCCTTTTTTCGGGGGAAATCGTCTGAAACGGGAAATAAAAATCGGGAGAAAGGAAACAAAAGTGCCAAATCAGGCAATTTATTAGTGTTTCGTTCACTTTATTGAGACTTTTTCTCATTTTCCGTCGCTTTTTATACGCAAATCAACGCCTAAATTATACGCAACATCATGGCACAGCAAAAAGACAACACAAGACCGCTAACGCCCAAGCAGGAGAAGTTCTGCCGCAACTACGTCGAGATAGGCAACGCAAGCGAGGCCTACCGCCTTGCCTACAACTGCGCCAACATGAAGCAGAGCACCGTGTGGGACTGCGCATGCAAGCTGCTTGACAACCCAAAGGTCGCCCATAGGGTCGAGGAGCTAATGGAGGAGTACGCCGAGGCCACCAGGGTGGACCGTGCGAAGGTCGAGAAAGTCCTCATGGGCATCGTGGAGGTTGACCCCACCGACATGTACTACATCGACGAGGCGACTGGCAAGCCGAAGCTGAAGGCTCCCAACCAGATGCCAGTGCACCTGCGCAAAGCCTTGAAGAAGATCAAGAACAAGCGCGGCGAGGTGTCCTACGAGTTCAACGGAAAGACCGAGGCAGCCAAGCTGCTTGCCTCGATGAACGGCTGGGAGGCACCGAAGAAAGTCGAGATGGGAGGCAACATGGCCATCGAGGGCAAGCACGTCATGGACTTCTCGGGACTGCCCGAGGATGACGAGCCCGAGCAATAGCAAAATGTCACACAAGGGAAGTTTTGGCAAAATGTTGTCAAAACTCGGCAAAAGTGTGGCAAGTGTCAAATAAGGGAGATAGAGCAAAATGTCAAAAGAGGTGGTTTTTCGCTACGATTACCGGATGTTCAATCCGAACGGGTGGCAGCTCATGCGCTTCATGCGTGAGCCGTCCGTGCGTTTCATCATCCTCTATGGCGGCTCATCGTCCGCCAAGTCGTACAGCGCCGCCCAGGTGATCCTGATGATGACGATGTTCGACGGCGAGAACACCCTCGTCTTCCGTAAGGTCGGCGCATCCATCGAGAAGTCAATCTATGAGGACTTCCGTGTGGCGTGCAAGCAGCTGCACATGGACGAGTGGTTCAAGTTCACCCGCAACTCCATCCGCTGCGGCTACAACGGCGCGAGGATAGACTTCAGCGGCCTGGACGATCCCGAGAAAATCAAGGGTATCTCCAACTACAAGCGCGTGCACCTGGAGGAGTTCAGCGAGTTCGAGGAGAGCGACTTCAAGCAGATACGCAAGCGCCTGCGCGGTAAGGAAGGCCAGCAGATCAGCGCCACCTTCAACCCCATCCGTGAGACGCACTGGATAAAGAAGTCATGGTTTGACAGCGAGAAGTGGCACGACGTCTCCATGCGTGTCACCATCGACGGCCGCCGCATCCCTGCCAGGTTCACCGAGGTGAAGTCCCTGCGGATGAACGAGCCGAAGACCTACATCAACCCGAGCACTGGAGCCATGGAGGACCATGCGCCCGACACCGTCATCATCCAGTCCACCTACATGAACAACTTTTGGGTAGTCGGTTCCCCTGATGGGACGTATGGCTACTACGATGAGCAGTGTGTGGCCGACTTCGAGAAGGACAGGCAGAGCGACCCCGACTACTACCGCATCTATGCCCTCGGTGAGTGGGGAGTCATCCGCACAGGCAGCGAGTTCTTCGGCTCGTTCAACATCGGCAGGCACACGGCTGTCACGGCATACGACCCCGACTACCCCATCCACGTCAGTGTCGACAACAACGTGCTGCCATACATCTCCGTCTCGTTCTGGCAATACCTCACCGAGGATGGCCAGCGCATCGTGCAGTTCGGTGAGCTGTGCGCCGAGAGCCCTGACAACACCGTCAAGCGTGCCGCCAAGGCCACAGCCCAGCGGCTGCGCTCACTCGGGTATGCCGACAAGCTGTATCTCCATGGTGATGCCAGCACCAGGGCGGCGAACACAATCGACGATGACAAGCGGTCGTGGCTCGACCTGTTCATCTTCACGCTTGAGGGTGAAGGGGTGGAAGTCGTGGACTGTGTGGGTGACAAGAACCCGTCAGTGGCGATGACTGGTGAGTTCATCAACGCCATCTTCGAGGGGACAGTTCCCGACATCTCCATCACCATCGGCAAGGAGTGCCCGGTGTCGATAGAGGACTACCTGAGCGTGCAGAAAGATGCCAACGGCGCCATCCTCAAGACCAAGGTCAAGAACAAGACCACCAACCAGACCTATGAGGAGCACGGCCACCTGTCTGACACGTTCCGCTATGTGGTCCATGACCTGCTGCGTGAGAACTACGTCCTGTTCAGCAACCGCCGCAAGCGCAACCTGTTCGCCCGTGACGGTGCCATCCACTTCTACAATCCCGCAACGGCCGACAGTGCGGTGGCCACCCGCCGTGTGCTGTATGTGCTGCCGAACATCGGCGGGCGCTTCTGCCTGCTTGAGGGTGTGCTGGTCGGCGATCACTGGCGTGTGGTGGATGTGGTGTACCATGAGAACACCTCGACGGATGAGATAGCAGGTGCCGTCGAGAGCCGTGACGGTGACATGTGCATCGTCGAGTGCGGTGACGCCTATTACCAGTTCGTCCGCAGGCTGAGGGCGACGGCAGGCATGCCCGTGAGGATATGCGATGAGGAACACGATCCTGCCAGGCGCATAGCCGCGACGAGCGACTTCGTCAAGTCCCGTGTGCTGTTCAACGAGACGGCCGTCAACGATAGCCCCGACTATTCCGAGTTCGTCACCCACCTGCTGGACTACAATGCAGACAAGGGTAGTGACATCGAGGCCAGCGTGCTGCTCAGCGGCTTTGTTTCGTATGTCATAAAAAATTAGACTTTGCGGTTCAACACGATATAATTTCGTGTTTCATAGCTTTTTAGATACTGTTTTGTAACTGTTTCGCTTTTTGAGATTTCAAGAAATTGAAGTAACCGAAAAGCGAAAAATTTACATTTGCACAAAACGACTGACATGGGATTTAACTTACGAGACATATTCCCGATGAGGAAGAAGGACGGCAGCGGCCAGCAGCTGTCCGACGTTCCTGTTGTCACCAACGCACCGAGCGCGACGAACTACAGCGCGTTGGCCACCGAGGTGCTGGAGGGCATCCTCCACCCGAAGTATGCCGGCGACAATTTCCTGACGCTGTTCGCCACGGTCCCCGAGGTGTTCTGGCCGATAGACTTCATCGCCAGCCGCGTCGCTGGTGCGAGTTTCGTCGTGAGGCGTTCGAGTGACGACAGCGTGGTGTGGCGTCTGTCACATCCCGTGAACGGCATACTGAACAACCCGAACTGCCTGATGGGCTGGTACGAGTTCATCTACAACCACTTCGTGTACAAGCTCTGCACCGGCAACGCCTTTGTGCGTGCTGCGATGGGTGACCACCTGGATGCGGAAGCCTTGAAGTGGAAGTACTGCGACACCTATTGGAACCTGCCGAGCAGCAAGGTGCAGGTGGAGCCTATCAGGCACTACAACCTGCCGTTGTTCAGTGTCACGCCCAACGGCATTGACGACATCGTTGCAGGCTACCGCCTGGCGTTCGGTGACAAGATTTCCGAGCTGATACCGTCATACCAAGTGTGGCATGACCGCGACGGCCTGCCCAGCTACGGCGGCCGCGTCGGCTTCCTGAAGGCCATGAGCCGTCTCGCCCCGTTGAAGAAGCCCATCGGCAACCTGATTGCCGTGTACTCCGCCCGTAACATCATCTACATCAAGCGCGGCGGTGTGGGCTTCATCGTCCAGCAGCAGCAGGACAAGGCTGGCACTGTGGCCATGACCAGCGACGAGAAGAAGGCGTTCGTGAAGGAACTCACCGACACCTACGGCTTCAGCGAGGGACAGTTCCCGTTCGGTGTCTCGAACATCCCCATGTCATTTGTTAGGACGAACCTCAGCATCAGCGAGCTGCAGCCTTTTGACGAGACCTTGGCTGATGCGATCACCATAGCGGGTGCCTACGGCATCCCGAGCGTGCTTGTTCCCCGCAAGGACCAGGCGACGTTCAGCAACCAGGCGACAGCGGAGAAGGCTGTGTACTCATCAGTCGTCATCCCGTTGGCCAAGCGTTTCTGCAAGGACTTCACGACCTTCCTGCGCATGGAGGAGGGCGGCAGCAAGTACTACCTTGACTGCGACTTCTCCGGCGTTGACTGTCTGCAGGAAGGCCTGAAGGAGGCGGAGGAAGTGAAGAAGCTCGTCAACGAGCGTTGCCTGGAGCAGTTCAACAAGGGCCTCATCACCCTCAACGACTGGCGCGGCCAGATCGGCGAAGCCATGATTGAGGAGTCGGAGCTTCCGCTGGCGAGCAAGCTGAAGTGGCAGATGACCGATGAGGAACTTGCGACAGTGGCAAAGATTTTCAATTCATCATTTACTAACAACAATAATCAACAACAGGAAGATGGGACAAACCAACAACCAAAAGAAGGAAGTGCTGTACAAGGGTAACTGGTACGGCGTTCAGACCAAGGATGTTGACGAGCAGGAAGGATTGGTAACTGTTGCGGTCAACGGGTTTAACATCATGGACAGCCAGGGCGACATTTCCATGCCCGGCTCGTTCAAGAAGACACTGAAGGAGGGCTTCAAGCGTTTGAAGTGGTTCCTCGACCATGACGTGCACAAGCAGATCGGTGTGCCCGTCGAGGGTTACGAGACCGACACCCACCTGGTGATGACGGGCAGGATTGCCAAGAACACCTCGCTGGGTCATGACGTGCTGGAGCTGTACAAGCTGAATGCCGAGTGCGGCCACGAGATGGAGCACTCCATCGGCGTGACAGCCATCAAGCGTGACGAGGAGAACCCCGCCAAAGTGCTTGAGTGGCGTCTGTACGAGTACTCCACCCTGATGGGCTGGGGTGCCAATCCTTCGACGTTCCTGGTGAACATCAAGAGCGCCACCGACGAGCAGGTGCGCCATGCCGTTGAGTACATGCGACAGGCCTTGACCAAGTGCAATCTCACCGACCAGTTAAGCAGGAAATTCGATATGGACTTGACATTGATGTTGAAGGCCCTGAACGGCGGGAACATCGTCACCTGCCCCTATTGCGGCCACCAGTTTGACTTTGACGATGAGCAGCTGCACACGTTCCAGCAGCAGGTTATCGAGATCGCCAACCGTTACATCGAATGGGTGGCCGAGGATGCCGCATGGGACCGTGTTAACGAGCTTGCGCCCGAAATCCGTGCCGAGGTGATTGCCCTGATTGATGCCATCGCGTCAAAGGAGGGCGGAGTGCAGAACATCACTACCAAGAGCATTGAGGATTTCATGAACTACGTGCGCTGCCCCCATTGCTGGGGTAAGGTGTACCAGGCAAACAAACTTATTCAGGACAATCCCGATGAGGGTAAGTCGACCGAGGAGCCGTCAGCAGACACTCCGAAGGAGGAGGGACCCGAAACCGAGAAAGGAGCCGCCGACGAGGGCACTCAGTCTTTTTGGGACGGTCTAAGTGATAAGATTAGTTAATAACCTTTTCATTAAAACAATCAGAGAAATGAACAAAGAAGAACTTGAAGCCCAGCAGAAGGCTTTCCTCGACAAAATCGAGGGCAAGATGCAGGAAATCGTGGACAAGGCGATGACTGGCACCATCTCCAAGGATGAGGTCACTGAACTCGTCAACGCCACGGTTAAGGAGTTCGAGGAGCGTCAGCAGACCAAGGCCGACGACGAAATCAAGGAGCTGGCCGCCCAGATCAAGACTTTGGGCGAGAACATCGCCAAGATGAAGTCCGTAGGCGTGACCAACGGACAGCTCTCCAATTTCTCGCGCCTCATCGACGAGATGTACGAGAGCGAGAAGTTCCAGGACTTCCTCGATGACAAGAGCCGCAAGACCGGCAAGTTCAACGGTTTCTCGCTGAAGGACATCACGCCCGACAGCATGACCAACGACTACACCGGTACCCACCTCATCACCGACCAGCTCGGTGTCGTTGCCAACAAGTACGCTCCCAAGCGTCTGCACATGCGCGACATCCTGACCTCGCTGGCAGGTGACCCCGCCTATCCCAACCTCGCCTTCACGGAGATTGAGCTGGTTGACCGCAACGCCCGCTACTTCAGCGAGAACGGCCGCCTGAGCCAGTCCCACATCAAGGTAAAGGAGCAGAACGTAAGCGTGAAGCGTCTGGGTACGTTCCTTGCCATCAGCAAGCGCATGCTCAAGAGCCGTGCATACGTTAAGTCCTTCATCGTTGCCATGCTGCCCGAGGCAGTTTACATGGCTGAGGACTGGAACATCCTCTTTGGTGACGGCAACGGTGAGAACCTCGAGGGTATCACCAAGAAGAGCGGATGCGTCAGCATCGAGAGCATCATCACCGACTCCATCGTGACTGGTTCCGCTGGCAGTGTTCATGCCGTTAGCGCATTGAGCACCGTCAACAGTGAGGCCCAGCAGGGCATCGTGGTAGAGTTCACCAACCCGCAGCCGACCATCCTCGACGGCATGAAGATCACCTTCGCCAACGCGGTTGTCAACACGGGTCTGAACGCCACCCACGATGTTATCAAGATGAACGACCGCCAAATCCTCATCCCGGGCCTGACCCTGAGCGGCACCGAGACTGGCGTGGCTTCGATGACCTTCACCGTCAACAACGGCGGCTTCCAGAGCATCGACGAGCCCAACAGCTTCGACGTCATCAAGACCGCGTTTGCCGTGATGACCTATGCTCAGTACAAGCCCACCGCCATCGTGCTGAACCCCATCACTGTCAATATCATTGAGAGTGAGAAGGACACCCTGGGCCGCAACCTCGGCCTTATTCAGGACAACGGCGGCGTGAAGTACATCGCTGGTCGTCCCATCATCGAGTACGACGGCATCCCCGCTGGCAAGTACCTCATCGGTGACTTCTCCGCCATGGCTGCCGCCCTCGTGGACTACACCAACCTCAGCCTCGAGTGGGCAGAGGACATCGAGTCCAAGCTGACCAACCAGGTAGTGCTCATCGCTCAGGAGGAGATCATCTTCCCGATTTACAATCCTTGGGCATTTGCTTATGGCGACCTCGAGACCCTCAAGGCTGCCATCACCAAGCCGACCGACTATGCCATCTACGTTCAGCCCACCGCATCCGTTGGCCACACCAGCGGCAGCGACACCGTGGAACTGAGCTACCAGGTTAAGCCCCTCGGCACGTCCATCACCTGGACCTCGAGCGACAGCACCAAGGCCACTGTTGCCAACGGCGTTGTGACCGGTAAGTCCGCAGGCACGGCCATCATCACCGCCAGCATCAGCGACGGCACGAACACGTACACCGACGTCTGCGTCGTAACGGTATCATAACATGAGGTACATCATTGAAGGCCGTTCCGTAGGCAAGGTGCTTCAAGAGAACCGCATCCGCATTGCGAGGGGTGAAATCAAAGTAACCCCTCTTGCGGATGATGTTCAGAAGAACCGCCCCGAGGTTACCGTGCAGGAGGCCGAGGAAATCCCCGAGGAGATGCCCGAGCAGGAAGCAGCCCCTGTAGTCCCCGAGCAGGAGACCCAGCAGGAGGAAGCGCCCGAAGCTCCCGAGGTACCCGTTACCGACGAGAAGGATGCACCCGCCGAGGAGGACACCAAGGAGGCTCCCGCAGTGGAGGATGCCAAGGACGTAGCGCCTGAGGCTGACGCCAAGGATGCACCCGCCGAGGAGGACACCAAGGAGGCAGCACCTAAGAAGTCAACGAGCAAGAAGAAGTAGGAGAAGCCATGCTTATAGATGTTTCATATTTCACCAGCGGACCGAGGCACATTCTCAATGCCTCGACCAACGCTACACCGTCACAGAACTCTGTCAGTGTAAACAAGTTCATCATGGGCTATATCAGCCACTACCAGCTCGCGTTCCTTTGCGAGATGCTGGGTGACGATCTGGCCGCGTCGATTAACGCTTACCTGGTGGAGAAGGACGAGGCGGAGGCCGCAGCGGCCACTGCCCAGCCCGCCGACGGTGGAGAGGAGCCCGCAGAGGAGCAGAGCGAGTTCGTCGTCAATGAAGGCTACGAGCTGTTGTGCGACAAGCTGCGTGAGTCGTTCGCCGATTACGTCTTTTTCTACATCCTCCGTGATGCCAACACGCAGTCCACCGACCGCGGCATTGTCATCTGGAAGAACGAGAACGAGACCGTGGCGCCCATCCATCGCCAGTGTGCCGTGTGGAACGAGATGGTGAACAGGAACATCCGCTTTAAGGCATGGGCGGCGGGACAGACCGCCGCTCCCTACTGTCTTGCTGCGGTGTCTGACAACATGGTAACCCGCATCAACCCCTTCAACCTATGAGCAGCGAGATAGTTGACATCTTCGCCGATGTGGTGGCACAGGTAGGCAATGGTTTGACCATCGTCATGCCGAGTGCGCTTGACCCCGCCGAGTTTGTCGAGGTCCGCGATCCCGAGATTTCCTATGTGTTCGGCAATGCCCGGTACTTCAAGGATGACCTCGATGACAAGACCAAGGCAGAGGAGACGAGCGTCAGCAAGTTCCCCGTGGTCTGCCTGTTCGCTCCCATCAAGGAGAAGCGCAACCAGGAGGACCCGGTGAGCCACCAGTTCTACACCACGGCGAAGGTCAGCTTGCTCATAGCCTGTTCAAGCACGAAGGAGTGGAGCAACGAGCAGCGCAAGGTCTATTCGTTCGAGAACGTCCTGCGGCCGATATACAAGAGGCTGATGGAGGTGCTGGAGCGTGACCGCCGTCTCGACTGGGGCTATGGCGGCAAGATACCGCATGATTACTCCGAGAACTACTCTTATGGCCGATACGGGGCTTACACCGATGCTTCAGGCAACGCAGTGAGCGAGCCCATTGACGCCATCAACATCGTTAATCTGCAAGTTAAAGTTAAAATTCAAAACTGCATAAGAAAATGAGATTCATTCGTAACTGCAAGCGCGGTGAGCTGAACACCGGTAAGTCGCAGTGTCCGCTCGATTTCGCGAAGATTGTTGGTGCAATCGTCGTTGAGCAGGGCATGAACTGGCCCACGTCCGCTACCGCCTCGTCCATCAAGCAGGCTTGCCATGCCGACCGTCCCAACAGGCTCATGCCCATCATGACGTTTGTTGAGTACGCGAAGGATGGCGGTGAGCCTAACGTGAGTGCTGTCGGCTATGGTGGCAACCAGGTCACCAACATCGGCGCCCGCACCGACACCTTCACCCTTGCGCAGCATGATGCCGCTTTGGCCGCGTCGTTGAGCAAGGCGATGAACCTGCCCTTCGAGGTGTTCTACTTCGATGAGAATGACGTGGTCTATGGCCGCCGTGTCGAGGATAACCTGCGCGGTTTCCCCATCACCACGCTTTATCCCACCGTGACGCCTCATCCCACGAGCAGCAATCCCGCCACCCTGACGGTATCGTTCGCGTTCGAGAACGCCCGCGACGCCATCGAGGACTTCGACTTCGTTGAGCTGGACTTCAGCCTGAAGGACGCTCTCGTCATGCTGACTCCTGTCGAGCTGGCACCCACTGGCGCTACCAACAAGTACAAGCTCGTCGAGAAGGTCGGCGGCTACGACGTGACCGCCAAGTACGGCACGGCTCTTGCCACCGCTGCTGCATCTGCCATCAACGGCATCTCCGCTGCGACCTATGACAGTGACAACGAGGTACTGACGCTGACTCTCAACCAGGGTGCAACGCCCTCGTTGAAGGCTCCGTCGGCACTCTACACTGCCAGCATCTACGGCATCACGGGATGATTGTCGAGGGTGTCAACTTCGTCGAGTCGGCGTGCGTTCCCATGGGAAAGCAAGGCTTCGTCAAGGAGTTTGAGGAAGTTTTCTGGCTTGACAGGCCCATTGAAGAGCGCAGGAAAATTCTTGCCGACACGTACGACCTGATGTGCCCTCCCAAGCAGGGCAAGAAGAAACCCGCCTCAAAGGTGGATAAGAAGTGACCAACCTCTGGGCGGTGTGATGAAGTTCGCATCGCCCAGATTTATTATTTACAGACATGGCAACTTTCGATGAAGTATATGAAGCCGTCAAACGCTGGGTAGAGGGTTTTGAGGACAAGTGCATGGAGTGCATGGAGCGCAACCAGGGCGTGTTCGTCCACCTCGTCACCGAGCAGATGTACAGCGGTCTTCGCGGCGACGGGACGTACATCACCCCGTCGTATGACGATGACCCGTTCTTTGAGGAGCCAGGCATGTGGTACCACGACAGCGAGGGATACAAGGCATGGAAGGGCGCCATCACGCCGCCCATGTCGAGTTCTTTGCTGGGTCTTCCTCCCCGACCCTATGACGTGCCGAACCTGTTCATCAACGGCAAGTTCTACAGCGAGATTTACACCGTCAGCGGCGACAGGCAGATAGAGTTGCGTGTTGTCGAGAGCGGTGACGGTCCGAGCATCCTCGGAAAGTACGGTGACGAGCTGTTCGACCTTGTGGGCACATCCGTTCAATACTTCAACGAGGAGTACCTGTTGCCTCATCTGCAGGACTTCTTTAACGAGTGCGGCTTATGAGTTGCGGGTGTGAGAACAAGAAGCGGGCGAGCGAGTACGAGCGCATGAAGTCGCTTGCCAAGAAAGCCGCCATCCTCAGCGAGTGCATCATGGAGCTGCGCTTGCGTGATGACGGGACGTATACATTCAACTGCCGCGACACAGGCGGCAGCGGTGTGATTATCGAGTACATTCACTATTTATAGCATAACATCATTATGGGTATTAGAATAGACGACCTTGTCGCTCCCGAGGCGAAAGCGGAGTTGACCGCTTTCCTTGCCACCATGGAGAGCGTCAAGTCAAAGTATGTGGATATCTGCCAGTCTATGGTCCAGGGCATCAATGTCAAGGTGTCCGTTGTCGGCGACGTGGAGAAACTTGATGAACTCATCAAGGTTCAGTCGCGTGAGATGGTCACGGCGACCAACCAGATGCAGACGGCGAGCAACCAGCTGCAGACCGCGTTGGGCAACACCACCAACACCATCTCACGTCAGTTGGCCGAGCAGGAGAAGCTGAACAAGACGCAGCGTGAGGCCTACCAGTTGAACCAAAGTGCGCTCGACATCGCCAAGAACATCCTCGGCACCTATGACCAGAACGTGGCCGCTTTGGCAAGGCTCAACAAGGAGATGAAGGACAACAAGGATGCCTACAAGAACTCCACCATCACCGCTGACGAGTTTCTCCGCAAGGAACTGGAGCTCAAGACCGCCAAGGCAGAGGTCCAGCGCATCCTCAACAACGAGACCAAGATGATGCAGGCCGCTGACGGCAGCTACAAGCAGCTGTCGCTGCAGCTGGAGCGCATGAAGATGGCCTACAAGCAGCTCAACGAGGAAGAGAAGCGTGCTGGCCAGGGCAAGACCCTCGGCGCAGAGATACAGAAACTCGATGCCCATCTGAAGGACGCGGCTGCCGACATGGGCGAGTTCCAGCGCAATGTCGGGAACTATGCCATCGCCGCCATGCGTGCCGTGGGTGTCAACGGCAAGTTGGGCAGCTCGTTCGCCTCGCTTGTGGCCGACTCTTCCAACGGCGGCAATGCCCTCACTGGCCTCACCACCAAGGTCAAAGCCTTCGGGCAGACCGCCATGGCACTGTTGTCCAATCCCTACATGCTTGCCTTCCTCGGCATCGCCGGTGTCGTTGCTGGTGCCAAATGGTGGTATGACTACAACAAGGGGCTTGTCGAGGCGAGCCGTCAGACCAAGTTCTTCACCGGCTTGACAGGTGAGGCCATGGCCGCCGTGCGTGACAAGGCGCAGGCAGTGGCCGACACCTACGGCAAGGACTTCGCCGACACGCTGAAGGCCGCGACGGCCATATCTCACAACATGGGTGTCACAGCCGACGAGGCGTTAGACCTCATCAACAAGGGCTTTGCCGCTGGCGGCGAGAACTCGCAGCAGTACCTCAACATCCTGCAGAGGTTTGCTCCCACCATGGAGAAGATGGGCTTGTCCGCTGATGAGTTCGTGGCCTTTGCTGGGCAGATCGAGAAAGCGGGTGCCGACACCAACAAGTCCATGACCGCCATGGGCAAGGCCTCCATGCAGCTGCGCACCATGAATAAGGGCACAGCCGACAGCCTCAATGCCATCGGCATCAACGCCAAGCAGATGTCGGCCGACATTCAGACCGGCAAAAAGGGCGCCATTGATGCCATGCAGGAGATTGCCCAGAAGCTGCAGGAGACAGGCACCAACAGCCGTGAGGCGGCCGCCGTGATGAAGGACCTGTTCGGTGCCCGTGGCGAGAGTCAGATTGGCACCGAGTTCCTCGCCTTCCTGGCTGATGCCAAGAGCGGCACCGAGGAACTGTTGGGCGCAGAGAACAGCCTCGAGCGTCTGAAGGTGAAGGAGGTTGAGACGCAGACCGAGCTCAACAACGTCGTTGCCTCCCTGTTCGATATGGGTGAAGGCGGTTTCGAGACCATGACCAAGAAGGCCAAGATTTGGATACAGGAAGGCCTCATCAAGGCCATCAAGTGGGTGGTCAACCTCATCAACTATTTCATCGACTGGTACAACGAGAGCATGCTTGTGCGTTCCGTCATCGCCAGCATATTCACCACCGTCAAGGTCGGCTGGGAAATCCTGAAGGCAGCGTTCAACCTCATCATTGACGCTGTCAAGAACGTAGGCCGCCAGATGAGGGGATTGGGAGACATCATCCAAGGTGTGATGACTTTCGACGTCGACAAGATCAAGCAGGGCTGGAACGAGATAACCTCCAGTGTCGGCAAGTATGTCCGTGAGAGCCTCGGCGACATCAGGAGCGCAGGTGCTAACATGGGCCAGGCATTCGCCGATGGTTTCAACCAGACAGCAAGAGGCCACCTCAATTTCCTTGACACCAATAGTGTCGGCGGAGCGAATACCGATGACGGTTACGGAGGTATGGCTGGTTCGGGTGGTTCCGTTTCCAATCCCACCGCACCCGACAGCGGCTCAAACAAGAGCAACAGCGCAGCCGAGAAGGCGGCTAAGGAAGCCATGAAGGTGCTTGAGCAGCTGCAGGAGGCCGAGGTGGCCATGATGGAGGACGGGCTTGAGAAGACGCTGGCCACCATCCGCCTTGCATACAAAAAGAAGATTGACGCCATCAAGGGCGACAGTGTGAAAGAGAAGCAGCTGCGCATCGCTCTCATCCAGCAGATGGAGAACGACATTGCCAAGGCCACCAGAGAGTATGAAATCAACCGCGCCAAAATCGACCTCGAGAACAGGCTGGCCACCCTCAAGCAGGGAAGCAAAGAGGAACTTGACATCAGGCTCATGCAGTTGGAGGCTCAGCGTGCCGCTGAACTTGAGGCGGCAAAGAAAACCGGTGCAGACATCACACTCATAGAGTCCAAGTTCGCCAAGCAGCGTGAGGAACTGTGGGAAGCGTACCACAAAGCCGTGCTCGACCAAATGACCGAGGAAGCAACAACCGACCAGGTAATCCGCGACAACCAACTCAAGATGGAGCTCAAAGCCCTCAACGAGCAGTTGGCAGAGGAGCTGAGACTTGTCGGTGACAATGAGGAAAAGATTGCGGCCATCAAAGAGAAGTATGCCAACCTCACGGCAGAGAAGCAGGAACAGTATGCCATCGGCAGTGCCAAGGCTCAGCTTGAGGCGTACCGTGACATGATCAACACCATCAGAGGTGATGACACCGCATTTGACGCCCTGTTTGATGACCTTCAGGACATCGAGACCAACACCTCCCTGCTTGAGGGTATGGGCATGGCTCACGCTGAGGCACTGAACATGGCCAAGCAGCTGGCCACTGCACAAATCGACATCGCCAATGCCGAGGCTGATGCGGAGATAGCAGCTATCGAACGTGTGAACGAGGCAGACCAGAAAGCCCGTGACAGGCGCATCGCCAATGCAGAGAAATGGCTGGGCGCTGCTCAGGAAGCCATCGGCAACATCACCGACCTGGTGGGCACACTCTTTGACGGGCAGATTGCCAAGATTGAGGAGCAGCAGGAAGCCAACCAGGCGCAGTACGATGAACAGATAGCCAACATCGAGGCTCTTGCCGAGCGTGGAGCCATCACCCAGGAAGAGGCAGAGCTCCGCAAGCGTGAAGCAGAGGCGGCCACCGCCAAGCGAGAGGAGGAACTGGCCAAGAAGAAGGCGCAGGCTGAGTACAAGCGTGCCGTCGGCGAGAAGGCCAACAGCATCGCCCAGATCGGCATCGCCACCGCCCTCGGTATCATGAAGGCCTCGCCCAACTGGGTGAACATGGCACTTGTCGCTGCTATGGGAGCCATCCAGTTGGCCACCGCCATTGCCCAGCCCATCAAAGCCTACAAGGCTGGTACGGACTACCACCCCGGCGGTCTCGCCATCGTCGGTGACGGCGGCAAGCGTGAGGTGGTGGAGACAGGCGGCAAGTACTGGCTCACCCCAAAGGTGCCCACGCTGGTGGAGATGCCCCAGGGCTCGAAGGTGTTCCCCGACTACCTGGACTTCATCGCCAATGAGGCACCCGTGAACTTCGGCGACCTGCTCGCATCAATGCCGTTGCCCGACATCTCCCCGCTGCTGTTCGACAAAGGCAAGAATGTCATCGTGCATAACGACTACACGTCCCTGCAACGTGACGTGCGCGACCTCGGCAGGCTGGTGAAGATGCTTGCCCGTCAGCAGCACCGGGATGCAGCAAGCGCCAAGTATGACCGTCTAAGAGCCGAGAAGATATGAAAGAGCGACTGAACCAGCTGACACTTGCCCAGTTCATAGAGATGGAGTGCGGCAATGTCGAGGTACTGAAGGATAGCCATCGTGAGGTGGTGTCGCCCGAGAAACTCGCCCAGGCGCGACTGGACATCGCCCGTGAGTTTCAGCAGATAGCCAGCCCTGCATCCTATAAGTCAATGCTCATCGACCATGAGAAGAAGTCCAAGCTGCGTGCCAAGTCCATCCTCTACGGAGCGATGAAGGCGCTTGTGGAGATTAACGCCATTGACGATGTGCGCAAGCTTCTGGCTTCTGCCGGTGTGGACTGCACGGGCTTTGATGACAACCGCATCCGCGTCGAGGTGGAGCAGAGGCTCAACACCTCTACCTTTGAGCTCAAGCGCATGGGCATTGAGGCACCCAAGCCCGAGGATGTCACACCCGACGAGATACGCAGGGGCTACGAGGGCATGGTGGCCGACCTGATGATTGCCAACAAGATGAGCATAGACATCGAGACCATCCGCGCCAGCGTGTTCGCCTCGATGATCCAGCGGGCCAACGAGATGGCCAAGTCGCTGAAATCGAAAATCAACAGTAAGTTCCAAAAGTGATGTTATAAAATCAGTGATGCAAGGGGTCGCATGGTCATTGTGCCGTGCGGCCCTTTTCGCGTGTTTGAACTTTTTGGTATCGTTGTGAGTAATAATCGCGTAAAACAATGAGATTATTATGAAGCACGAGACCAGAGAATTACATCGCATCGCCGCAAGATTGGCGGTGGTTGAGCAGAAATGTGACCTTATCCTATCGCAGTTGTCAACGCTCCGTGCCTGTGACGGCATAGACGGGCTTATCGAGCGTCTGCACCGTCAGGCGCGCTCCATGAGGCGGCATGAGCGTCGTTGAGAACGAGATAGCGGCGCTCTATCAGTGGATTGTCGGTGTTGCCTGCCGCATGTCGTCATGTGTGGCCGACGGCGAGGACCTTGCCCATGACACCATCGTCAAGGCGCTGCTGAGTGCCGGACGTTTCGACCGTTCCAGGGACTTGAAGCCGTGGCTGCTGACCATCATGGCCAACACCATGAAGTCCCGGGAGCGCCATAGGCTGTGCGTGCCGTTCTGCCCACTTGTGGATGACGTGTGCTGTCCCGTCGATCCTCTCGACGCTGCGGCCTACGAGTCGCTGGTGTCGCTCATCAGGAGGATGGCCAGGAATGACATCGCCATGCGGTCGCTGTGGCTGTATGCCATTGGCTACGACTACGTGGAGATAGCAGCTGCCACCAAGTCGAGGCAGGGCACCGTAAAGAGCCGCATCCACTATGCGAGGAAACGGTTAAAGAACCTGCTGGAGACCTAAAAGTTACAAAGAGTTAAGGTGTAAAAATGGTGGTCATTCTGTTTGCGTCTATCGTAAATATTGGCTAACTTTACAGTAGATAATTCACTAAGAATTACACTAAGTCAAACCAATTAAAACTGTTAAAGTTATGCAGACCACTTTCAATTTCCGAGTTAGAGTCATGAGTTATGCCCACCACATTTTTGTGAGCGGCGAGTACACCTGGAGCGCAGCGTTGAAGAAAGCCTGGACGCTCTACCGCCTTGCCAAGATGATGCGCAAGGGCGTTGTGAAGTTCTTCTATGAGAAAGTCGATGGCAGCGCCCGCGTTGCCTACGGCACCCTCAAGGACCTTCCCGCCGGCATCACTTCTGGTCGCGGTACCAAGACGCCCAACTTCGGCGTTATGCGTTACTACGACACCAAGAAGCAGGCCTTCCGCTCCTTCAAGGTTGAGAACTTCATCGCCATTGCCGTATGAACGAGGGAGCGTTGATCATCAAAACCGACGAAAGCGTGACACCGATAGTCCCCGTGAACGGCGGGGACTTCACGCTTGAAGAGTTGCAGAAGCATGTAGGCGGGCGCATCGAGATTGTGCGCCTGACGGACCAGGCCATCATGGTCATCAATGAGGAGGGCAAGGACTGTCTGCCCCTCAATCCCATGGCCACCGTCATGGCGAAGGCCACGCGCTCCATCTTCCCGTGGGACTACATTGCAGGTGATGTGGTGATGTGCCATACCGATATGGTGAAGTAATTTCGCTGGCGTGTGGCGCGTCGCCGTAAAAGGCACAAAAGCAAAGGTTTACGGCATATAATCCAAGTGCCTGAAAATTTGAGATTTCAGCAAATCGCCCCGGCGGTTTGCTTTTCTTTTTACATTTGCCCAAAACGGCAAGGGCATGAAGACGAAATTCCATATCATTTCGGGCGGTGTGACGTATGACGTCGCGCCCACTGACATCAGGAACTGGGACGAGATAGAGTTCACGCTGGAGCGCAAGGACTACAGCGGTGTGATGCGTTCTTTCTCGTCGGAGTTCCAGTTTGTCGGTGCCGCCTACAGGCTGCTGCGTGACCTGTACCTTGCCGACGGTTTCCTGGCATCTGCCGAGGTGTCCGCATCCACCAAGAACAACGACTGGACCTATACTGAGCAGTTCCGTTGCCCGCTGGACTTCTCGACTCTTGAAATTGAGCACGAGGTCTTGACCATCAACGCCATTGACAATACCCTTGCCGGACTGTTGAAGAGCAAAAAGGGGCAAAAGTACCAGTTCCCCGTTTCGGAGTTCGACCTTACGCAGGTGGAGATCACGCGCATGGCGTTCGCCAACTCGGTGAAGTACAAGTTGCCAAGGACGAGCAACCCGTCAGGCACTGTCGATGTCCGCATTGACGAGACGGCATCAACCATCGTATCGACCGAGTATGTCGAGCCGTACGACGAGAGCACCAACTATGACGGTGTGGCCGCCAACAGCTTCTTTGCCAAAATCAACACCGCGCCGTCACCGCTCATTCGTATCGCCTTCGCTGGTTATGTGAGGTTCCCGTTCAGCATCCACAATGCGAGCACGCCGACGCCTGCAGAGTTGCAGCTGGGCTATTGGGTTGATGACTCCAACCCGCACTTCCAGTTGTGGTATAAGATTACCGACAACGATGTCACCAAGAAACTCATCAATGGCAGCATCCGCAACCTGTGGATAGGCAAGACGACGCACGCCAACTATGCTACGCTTGATGCGCTGAAAGCCGCTGCAGCAGCCCGTACCGACATCATCGGCCTGTATGCCGGGTGTTTCGGTGTGGTGGGCAGTGCCCAGTATCCCAATGCAGCCTATTGGAGCGACAACACTGTCTATGAGTACACAGGCAGCACATGGATGGCCAAGGGTTCGCCCAACAATTACTATCAGGACAGGCTCGTATCTACCGGCGCGTCGTTCCAGAACCTTGCGAGCTATGAATACCCGAGGCTACAGTTATCCCAGTCGATGACGATTTACAATGCCACCATGAACATGACCTGGCAGGATGTCCCCCGCGACTCGTTGACCATGGGCGGCATCTCCCCTGTGGAGTTGCTGGAGCGCATCGTGTCGGCAATATCTGATACAGCCACGGCCACCATCGCAGATGACGATGACGGGTTGTTGGCAAAGACTTACATCTTCCCCGCCGAGGCGTTGAGGCAGTTCGGTGAGGCAAAGATATTCTCCACGTTCCAGCAGTTTTGCGAGTGGATGGAGGCAGTATTCGGATACACCTACCGCGTATCAGGTAACGAGGTGCAGTTCCTCCCAAGGGCTGACGTGTTCAATGCTTCGTCTGTCAAGACCATTGACAAGGTGCGTGATGTGAAGTATAGCATCAATGACAACCTCATCTACTCCGAAATCAACGCAGGCTATGCCAAGAAGGAGTACGGCGAAATCAACGGCCGACTGGAGACGAACTTCACCAACTACTATGCCACCGACTACAATGCCACTGACAAGAAGCTGCAACTCATCAGCAAGTACCGCACTGACGCCTATGGCATAGAGTTCACCCTGCGCAAGGGCGAGAAGCAGAGCGAGACCACCGACGACAAGAACGATGAGGACATCTTCGTGCTGTGTGCCGAGGACGAGAACGACACGCTGACCTATAAGGCATCGAAGAATGCCGCCTATGCCCCAGCCGTCTGTGTGGCCAACAATGCAGACTTCATCTCTGCCTTGGGAAACGGCAAAGCCGTGACACTGAAGATGACGTCGAGCGACGGAAACAACCCGCTTGATGATGTCACCATCGCCGCCGGTACTGCGCTGTTCTCTGCCGGGAAGCTGGAGTTTACCACCGATGACATGCTGCTGCCTGCCGATTGGGACGGACTCATCAGTATCGACCACAACGGCTACCGCTTCCGTGGCTTCATCAGCAAGGCCAGCGCCCGCTATGGAAGGCAGAACGGAATGGAATATGAACTCATCATCAAAGACATCACGAAACTATGATACTATCACCATTCAGCCCGATATTCTTTCAGCCCCGCAAAGGCCGCAACGGAGTGCCGAGTTACTACGTGCAGACCTTCGCGCCGACTGACCACATCCAGATACAGCTCATCGGTGCCGTAGGAGACTCGGCGCCCGTGACGAAGGTGTATAACGCCTGCGATGACACGGTGCTGTTCACCGTTGACTGGAGCTCGTGGCAGATGAACCTATCCGACCTGCTCTATTTTACCGTCATCCGTGGACTGAGCAACGGCTACTACTACATCCACATGGAGGGTGTGGGCTTCAGTGAGACGTTCAAAGTGACGGACTACGAGCCCGAACTCAACCAGACCACCCTCATCCAATATGCGATGAAAGACAACCGCCAGCGTGACGATGCCGTTTTCCTGATTGACAACATGCCCACGTTCTTTGACTTCCGCGTCCCTGGCGGGTTCAAGGACGGCGGTTGGTCTTTCGCCGTGGAGAATGAGCAGTTTGTCACCGATGACGCCAACATCGTTGAGCTCTACGGCATGGACAGCGTCTCCAAGGCGTTCACCATGGGCGAGGGTGACGGTGTGCCTATCTGGTTTGGCGAGTTGCTCAACAGGCTGCTGACGTGCAGCTATGTCTATTTCGATGGCGTGCGCTATGCAAGGAAGGAGTCCAACGTCCCCGAGGTGACGGCACAGGACGAGCTGCTGAACTCGTTTATCATCACGCAGATCGTGCAGAAGGTCACGCTGCTTGACCCCGGCATCGAGGAGGCCAACCACATTGCGCTGCGCCGTGTTGACAGCACCTACTACCGTGAGGCTGACATTGACAACGAGACAAGTATTAACCGGTTAATAATTTAATTGTTATGACAAGCGAAGAGAAACAAGAGATTATCACTGCCGTGCTTGCTGCTCTCCATACGAACAGCAAGACCATCGCGCAGCTCACGCCAGTCACATCGTTGGAGGACACCGACTCCTTTGAGATTTCGGGCGGCCGCCGCATCACTTTTGCGGTGCTCCGCTCGCTCATCGAGGCCATGTCGTCGAGCGACACCGAAGGACTGGCGACGCTCATCAACGCCAAGGAACTTGACAGCGCGTCGGTTACCGCCACCTCGGATACCGTCACCCTGTCGATTTCAAACTCCGGCGGCACCACCATCAGCTGCACGCTTCCCATCGCCACGACGAGCGCGGCGGGTGTCATCACCGCAGCCGATAAGGTGAAGATCAACACGGCCTACTCCAAGGCCGAGGGTGCCGAGACCGCAGCCGCAGCAGCGATGGCGAAAGCCACCGCCAACGAGACGGCACTGACCAAGAAGGCCGACCTGCAGACCAAGCCGCTCAACACGCCTGGCGACATGCTCAAGGCCGACCAGTGGCCCAATGTGATGCTCTACAACGTCGTGCCCATCTCGCCTCTTGATGTGGAGAACTACGACTGGGGCAGCATCCCCGTCGGCTCCATCTACCTGGAGGACGGACTGAACGGCAGCACGCCTTACCGCAAGCTGTTCTGGAAGACGTATATCGAGGTGTCTGGCATCGTTGACCTTGGCGCTCCCCGTGAGGGCACCATCTACTGCCACAAGGAGAGCGGCAACACCTACCGCTGGAACCAGAGCGCCGACAACGGCCTCGGCGAGTTCGAGCAGATCGGCTCGCTCGGTGCCGATGCCGTGAGGGAGTTCGCCGCCGTCATCCCGTCGGCGACCATCACCCAGGCAGCGAGCAGCAAGAAGTCCACCGACGACGATTGCCAAGTGTTCTACGTCTCCGCCCTTAACCAGTTCGTGCTCGGTGTGCGTAACGCCAACGTGCCGAACATCACCCCCGCCAACGTGCAGCCCGTGCACCTGATGGCGCTGAACCTCGTGAACACCACGCCCATATCGCCGCAGGCCTATGTCCGTTTCAGGGATGACGTCATCCGTGAGCTCGTCCAGCAGCTTGTCATCGGCGAGTATTTCACCTACTACCTCGAATGGGCAGACCGCGAACTGTACAGCGACGACAGCTATGTGCCTGTCAAGAACAAGCTCTTCATCTGCACGTCAAACGACGTGTCGTATTACTACAATACCGATGCGCAGTCGTTGACCGCCATTTCCGACCCCGGCCTTGAGGCGCGACTGTTCTTCAACGGCAACGTGCTGACGGGCAATGCCGCCAACAACATCACGCTGGCGCAGTTCGTGTCGATGACCACGGGCAGCCAATACGCCTACGTCCGTCAGAAGGGCGTAGTCATCACGCTGAGCACCCCCAGCGGGTTGAAGTCCTACCAATGGAAGGGCAACACCTGGAGCGACTATGAGCACGATTGGCAGGGACACGGAGGCAGTGCCGCCGTGGGCAACTGCTACAACGTCACCAACGAGGTGCCCACGTCAGGGTATTACACCCTCAACACCGCCGTTGCCGCCACCTATGGCAAGGGACTTGCCGCGACGGGCATGCAGATCACGTTCCAGG
>Ga0265298_10002040_pt1 | contig 28937 bp, 26 predicted proteins | sample AusTroGonzalo_MG_3_FD_193486 | JGI IMG/M metagenome (GOLD analysis project Ga0265298, IMG submission 193486) | Bovine rumen microbial communities from tropical cattle in Woodstock, Queensland, Australia - Gonzalo_01 | ecosystem: Host-associated > Mammals > Digestive system > Stomach > Rumen ...
TCGAAACCATCCCCAGCATTTCAGAAACATCGTTGTCCGTCTTCCGCAGGAAAATAATGTTCTTCTTCGAATCGATCAACAGCAGCAATGCGATCGCCACCGCCAGGCAGGAAGACTTGTAAGACCCCCGGTGTGCCTGCAGCGTATAATCCCCTTTTTCAAAAGCCATCGTCCGGATCCATTTTCTGTGCAGATCATCCGTCAGATCCTTGAACCCAACCATCCGCCCGATCTCATCCGGATGCTGCAAAACCACCTGCAGCTTCTCATCTTCTCTGCTCAGCTTCTGTACCAGATCATTCTTGATTTCCATGTTTTCTTTTTACCCATCTCCCCCGATCCTGATCCTCTCCACAATCGCCGCGATCCTCTCCTGCGCCGCCTCCACATTCTGCTGCGTGTTAGTCAGTTTGATCGCCGCTTCCGGTTTCCCGTATGTCCTGTCCAGTACAATTTCCATGATTCTGACCTTAACGGCCGCCGGGATCTTCGGGTTCCCCAGCATTTCCTGCATTTTCGCCACCACATCCGGCGTCATACCCCGGATCTCTTCCAGTGAATCCGTCCTGTCGTTCATCTCCTCACCTCCACTCTGAAAGAGGAATCCCCGGAACCCTTTACCGGGCCCCGGGGATCCTGTCCCTCATCCTTCTTTTGACGAGCTTATCATATCACAACTCCCTTTGTGCTGTCTCATTCCTTTTGTGCCATTTACTACCTGTTTTCAGAATTTCTTCGATTTTTTTAAGCCCGTTCCGATGCATTCTGTGGATTGTTGTATTTGCACAATGCATTGCGCTCATAATCTCCGGCCAATTCCTGTAACACAGATACCTCAACTCCAGCAGTGTCCGCAGCGCCGGATCATCCACCTGTTTGATGGTCCCCGTAATCTCCTGCTTCAGATCCATCAGTCGTTCCATCTCCGCTGTGATCTCTCTCTCCATATCCACGATCTTGATGATCGTGTTCTCCATGAAATCCCCGTCCCCGCTGCCGCCGCCCGGATCCATCCGGATAATCGCCGTGCTCCTTGTCGCCAGGTTTCTCAATGCCTCGATCTGCTGCATCTTTCCGTCAATCCGCTCTTCAAGCAGATAGGCCTGCAGCAGATATTCCTTTGCTGTCATTCTCATCCTCCTCTTTTTTCAGCCGTTCCAGAATCTTCCCCCCATCCACCTTTGTCAGCAGACAAAACCAATCGGACAGGAAAAACATTTGAATCCCCAGAATTTCGACTTCAATCAGCAGTCGTTTTTCTTCCTCCATCCTCGGATTCTCCCTCAGTTGTTTCCTATACGCCCGGTAATCTTCCGCCTGCTGGATGATGATCGCGTTAGCCAAATCCTCCCAGTTCTCCTGCATTGGCTCCGTCTGAAGGGAGTCGGGAAGTTCCCTGTTCTCCCCCATAACATTAGCAATGGCCTGCCCCGCCGTCGGATCATAATAGTGTTCACTGTTCCGAAAAATCATTCTTCTCCACCACCATTTTCAATCAAATGTTTATTCCCCGAAGGGGGCTCGGGGGGGTTCGCCGCGCCCGGAAAACGAGCCAGTGTGCTCGTTTTCAGCAGAGAACGGGCGGCAGCCCTGGGTAGGAAAGCCCCCCAAATATTCGCTCATTTCCCGATCTTGCTCTGCCATAAGCTCCGCCTGCACCCCGCTGTAATCTCGCTGCTCATACTGCTGGGCAATCACACTCCCCTTCGCCGTCCCCGCCTTCGGCAGTTCGTCTTCCCACCGCCGTTGATTCAGCCAGGTACTGGGATGCGGAATAAACTGCCCGCCTGCCTCGTTCCACTGGTCCGTCATTTTCCATTTCCCGATCGCCGCGATCATGATCTCAGTCAAAGCCTCATCCGGATCGATCTTCTCAAAGCTCCGCATCGCAACCTGCTTTGCCACTTTCCGCGGATAGGCTCGCCAGAACCGTTCGAACAGCGATTCTTTTTCTTGGTCTTTCTCTTTACTCTCTTTCTTTTTCTTTTTCTCAATCTTGTTCTGTTTCTGATTCTGGCTCTGTTTCTGGTTCTGGCTCTGGTTCTGGTTCTGGCTCTGGTTCTGATTCTGATTCTGGTTCTGGTTCTGGTTCTCATCATTTGATGTCATTTGATTGCTTGACATGTCATTTGATGTCTTAAGACTACCCGCTGCGGCATTTAATGCCCGCTGTTGTCTGTATCTTTCAGTTGCCTTGGCGCGCTTCAAAGCGATCTCGGCATCACGTTCAGCATCTTTTTGAAGTGATGCCATGATCATCGCCAGGACAATCTGCCCTGCACCGGTAAGTGGCACAATTTCTCCGTTCATGGTGTATGAAAAAACCGCTTTTGCCAGTTGCCCCGCTTCTTCATCCGTCATTTTCAGGATCGCGGCGCCCCATATATTTCTTGTTCTGAACCACTCTTTCATCGTTATTACTGCTTTACTTCGTTGGATTGTATCCGTGGTTACCTGTAGCGCTTACGACTGTTTGGATTAATGGAAGAGGTTCGGATTCGCGCAGGGTTTCAGCCATAAATATTCACATCGTATTTTGAGAACTATTTTCGGAATATTTTCCTACAATTTTGTTGACTTCTATTGTTGCAAGAGATAGAATAAACTTGAAAAGATTGATAGGAGGACTAAAGCAATGGCTATTGATGCAAGCACTCTTCGGTCCCTGGTTTCTATTTCTCAATTTAGCAAAGGACAAGCAGCAAAAGTCTTTGACCGTCTTCGCGATGAAGCGCAGCTTGTTGTGCTTAAAAACAATACACCTGCTGCCGTACTGCTTTCTCCCGAGGAATTCTCTCGCCTTGCTGAAATTGAAGAGGATTACCATCTCCTTATGCTCGCACAGGAAAGACTGGCAAATAACAATATCAGCAATGCTATTCCTGAAGCTGATGTTATGGCTTCTCTTGGTATTTCCGAAGATGAAATCAATGCTGCAGAGGATGTGGAAATTGAATGAGCCAATGGATTCTTCGTTATCTGCCGGAAGCCAAACGTGAACTTGAACACTTGAATCGTTCCATTCAGCCGGAGATTTTAAAGGGTATCCGAAAAGTTGCTCAAAATCCTGGTTATCCTGATGGTTACGGTAAACCACTTGGGAATATTGCCGGAACAAACCTTGCAGGTCTATATAAAATCAAATTCAAGAAAGCAGGTTTGCGCGTTGTTTATGGTTTGGAATACAAAAACGATATAATGACCATAATCATTATTTCGGCTCGTGCGGACAATGCCGTATATGAAGAAGCAGAAAAACGCCGCATCAAATATGGTTTATGATGCGGTCGACTATTTCTTTCCCTTCATGCTCATTCCTATCCCTTTCCCAAGGCGGCACCGCACTGGTGTCGTCTTTTCCGCGCAAAAAAAGAGCCCCGGTTCAGGAACTCCAAATATCTTTATTAAAAATCTTGTTTTACTGCTTTACAACGTGAAGCCTGACCGGAAAACCGGCTTTCACAACCTGCCAGAACTTCCTTTCCGACTCCGCAATCCGACCCGGATTGCCGACATCGCCCCTGCACGGGTCTGTAACATGCCATTTCCTTGTTTTCACATCGTATGTGATAAACCCGTCAAGGGCGATGGCTTCCCTGCCGTATGTATAAACATACTGCTCATTCCTGTCGTCAATCCGCAAAAAATCCCACCACATATTTGATCCTCCGCAAAAAAGTTTAATCCGGGATCCGGGCTCCCGGCACCTTCATTCTCCATCATCAGATGTTGTATTTGTACCCCATCCATAAAAACTGTCGGAAATAAAAAACTCTTCCGGAGAAGCGGCATATCTTCGTCTCCCGCACCATTTCCCCGGTCAAATATCCAAAAACAAATCTTTTTTAAAGGTTCATTTAAGGTTTCCGCCTTATACTCCAATCATCAACCGGAAAGAAAGGCGGTGATCCCATGAGTTTCGGAACCAAATTCAGGATCCTGAGAGAACGGAAAGGAATGCCCCGGGCAAGCTGTGACGAAATCTTTAACCTGATGCGCGGAACTGTCTCCAACTGGGAGAACGGCTTCGCGGAACCGGAAGAAGACTTGCTGCCGGATATCGCCGGTTTCTTCGGCATCCGGCTCAGCGAACTGTTGAGCGATGCTCCCCTGATCTGCTGATCCGGTAACAACATCTCCGCCGGTTTCCGGCAGAGATGATCACGATAGATTTCATGTTCATTCCCATCCCTTTCCCAAGGCGGCACCGCGCAGGTGCCGTCTTTTTCCATTTCACCTCTTCCCAAACAAGCACCATCGGAGGGGTAAACTGCTCCAGTCGACCGTCGATCGGCTTCCAGTCCGTCATCCTAACATTCGTCCTGATCCGGAATCACTATCTTCCGCTTTCAGTCTCAGCATATACTCCCGAAGTTCATCTTCATTACGCAAGACCACTTCAGGCGCACCGTAAAGCATCACATTATCGAACCCATCTATGAAAGACCGCGCATCCGTTTTATATCCGATACAGCGTTTCCCCTTGGCATAACAATAACCCAGCTCAAAACAGGCCCCTTCATCCGGCACACGGCCGTCAAACAGGAACAGCACCGCATCACACCAATCCATATGAGAGCAATCCAGCTGAAACAGATACTTCCTCACCGGCATACCATTAATCACAGCAGGCAGATCAGCGACACATCCACTTTCCCGCTGCGGTAGAAAAGTTTCATGTCCACACTCCCGGACAATCGCATCTACCTTTTCATTAAATGCTCTTTCACCTTCAGAAAAAAGCGGAGCCGCGATATAAACATTCATTCTTTTCATTCTCCATTCACACTGAAGATAGATCATCCTTTAAAATATCTCTTACCGATAAGAATTCATCATATCGACCAATCTCAGTATTTTGCTTTTCCGTTTTTAGCGCCCGACTGCATAATATTGATGCAACAGCCGTCCGGAATTCCGGGTTTTCAGGTGTTGGCGGGCATTGATCACATATATGTTACGAAACCATATGGCAGGCGGCCTCTGTGCCGGCTGCTGTTTCTTTGAGAACCGGTTCCTCGGCGGCACAGCGTTCCGTAGCATGGGGGCACCGGGTGCGGAACCGGCAGCCGGAGGGCGGGTCGATCGGGCTGGGCGGCTCGCCCTGCAGCAGGGCCGCCGTTTCCGTGCGTTTCCGGGGATCCGGCTGGGGTACAGCTTCCAGCAAAAATCTCGTATACGGATGCTGAGGCGCGCTGAAAACCTTCTCGGTCGGCCCGGTTTCGCAGATTTTCCCCAGGAACATGACGGCGATCCGGTCGGAGATATGGCGCACGACAGAGATATTGTGGCTGATAAAAAGATAGCTCAGTCCCCGGGCCTGCTGCAGCTCGCGCAGCAGGTTCAGGATCTGGTTCTGCACGGACACATCCAGGGCGGATGTCGGCTCGTCGCAGACGATCAGGGCCGGATCGGCGGCAATGGCGCGGGCGATCCCGATGCGCTGCCGCTGTCCGCCGGAAAACTGATGCGGATACCGGTACAGAAACTCCCCGGGCAGTCCGACATCCTTCATCAGCTCAAGAACCCGTTCGGTAGTCTCTTCCTTTCTGCCGCAAACCTTCCATGTTTCCAGCGGCTCGGCAATAATATCCCGGACGCTCATCCGGGGGTTCAGCGAGGCATAGGGATCCTGGAAGATCATCTGTAATTGTCTGCGAACCGGATGAAATTCCGTTTCATTCATTTCCGAAAAGGCTTTCCCGCGAAAAAAAACATCTCCCGAAGTCGGCTGAATCATCCGGATCAGCACCCTGCCGAGCGTGGATTTGCCGCATCCGGATTCCCCGACGATGCCGAGCGTCTCACCCTCGCCGATCTGCAGGGAAACGTCGGAAACCGCATGCACAAGCTTCTGATGTCCGACGGGAAAAACTTTGCTCAGGTTTCGGGCTTCCAGCAAAATGTCGCTCATGCCTCCTCCTTTCCGCCGGCCGGGTGGCAGCGGACCTCATGTCCCGGTCTGACGCTGTGCATTTCCGGAAAGCGGTCGGTGCAGTCCTTCCCGCACTGGTCGCAGCGCAGGGAGAAAGGACAGCCGGCAGGCAGATAAAGCAGATTCGGCACCACGCCGCGGATCGTCTCCAGCACCTCTTCATTTCGGTTGAGCGCTGCGACAGCGTTCATAAGCCCCCTGGTATAAGGATGCAGAGGAGATTCGAACAGCGTGATCGGATCCGCGTGTTCCATGATGCTGCCGGCATACATGACGTAAACATCGTCGCAGGTCTGCGCGATGACGCCGAGATTGTGGCTGATCAGCAGGATGCTGGTGCCGTCTTCGCAGAGTTTCCGCATCAGGCGCAGGATCTGCGCTTCCACTGTCACGTCCAGCGCCGTGGTGGGTTCATCCGCGATCAGAAGCTTCGGCCTGCAGACCATGGCCATCGCGATCAGCACGCGCTGCCGCAGGCCGCCCGAAAGCTCGTGCGGATAGGATTTCAGCCGCTTGTCCGGGTCCGGAATTCCGACGGATTCGAATGCTTCAATCGTCCGGCGTTCAGCCTCGGCGCCGGAAACGTCGTTATGGAGGAGAATAGCTTCCCTGACCTGTTTGCCCACGGTCATGACCGGGTTCAGGCTTGTCATGGGATCCTGGCAAACCATCGAGATTTCCGAGCCGCGGATGCCGCAGTACTCCCGCTGCGAGAGCTTCGCGATATCCCGGCCGTTCAGAAGGATTTCCCCGGAAACCAGCCGGCCGGGGTGCGGGATCAGGCCCATCACGCTCCGGGCCAGCATGGACTTGCCGCAGCCGGATTCTCCGACAATGCCGGTGATCTTTCCCGTGCCGACCGAAAGGGAGACGTCATTGACAACCTTCAGCTCTCCTTTTTCAGTGAAAAAGCTGGTGCAAAGATTGTGGATCTCAAGCGTATTCATCTTCACTATCCTTCTATAAAAGCATACTCGCCGAAGGGGTCGGGCGATGTCGCGCGCGGTGCGCGAGGCGGCACACCGCCCGCGGTGCGCGTGCGATTCCTTGCGGAAAGCCCCCCAATTACTTCTGTAGATGCGGATCCATCACATCGCGCAGTCCGTCTCCCAGAAAATTGAACGCCAGAACAGTCAGCATGATGGCAATACACGGGGCAAAACTCAGCCACGGCGCGGTATATAGATACTGCCGTCCCTGGTTGACCATCAGCCCCCAGGAGGCCGCCGGCGGCTGAACGCCCAGGCCGAGGAAACTGAGGCTGCTTTCCGTGAGGATGGAAGACGGCACGTTCAGCGTAAAGAGCACGATCAGCGTCGGAATGCAGTTGGGCAGAATGTGCCGCAGCAGGATCCTGTTCCGCGATACGCCGATGATGCGGGCCGCCTGCACATATTCCAGTTCTTTCAGCCGGAGCGTCTCCGCCCGCACGACCCGCGCGACGCTGGCCCAGTTGACGATGGAAAGCGTCAGGAAAATATTGATGAGCCCGTCACCGAGCATGTACATCAGGACCATGGCCAGCAGGATCGACGGGAACGCCAGCATGACATCCGCGATCCGCATGATAACCGTATCCGTCTTTCCGCCGGCAAAGCCCGCGAGAATTCCGAGCGCCTGGCCGATCAACATGCTCAGCAGCGTCGGGACAATTCCGATCAGCAAGCTGACCCGTGCGCCGTAAAGAAGGCGCGTGAACACATCCCGACCGCCTTCATCCGTGCCGAGCAGGTGCGCGGCGGACGGCGGGGCCAGCCGGTTCGCCAGATCCATTTCATCATAGGCGTAGGGTGTCAGCAGCGGCGCGAACACCGCCGCCAGAATAAACAGAATGATGACACAGAAGGAAATGACGGCAAGCTTGTTTTCCCTCACCATGCGGCGCATCAGGGTTCCGAAGGTCTGGGCTTCGCCGATCTGGCTCTCCAGCCCGGCCGTCTGGACAAGTTGATTGATTTTCTGTTTTCTTCGGTTCATCTTTCCGCCTCCTTCCGGATACGCGGATCCAGCACGGAATAGAGGCAGTCGGCAATCAGGTTGCCGAAGATGACCACCGCCGTCGCGAAAAGGGTGGTTCCCTGCAGAAGGGGAATATCCCGTCCGGAGATCGCCTGGACCGCCAGACGGCCGATCCCGTTGATGGAGAAGACTGTTTCGGTGATGACGGCGCCGGAAAGAAGTCCCGAAAACTGCATGGCCATCATCGTTAGAACCGGAAGCATCGTATTCCGCAGGGCGTGCCGGCAGATGACCCCCATCTGTCCGAAACCCTTGGCTCTTGCCGTGTCGATATAATCCTCCTGGAGGACGTCGAGCAGCGTGGAGCGCACCAGCCGGGCAATGCTGCCGGCGGAATTCCAGCCTAAGGCAATGGCGGGAAGAATATAGCCCTTCCAACTGTCGGTTCCTGAGATGGGAAGCCAGTGCAGAACATATCCGAACAGATACTGCAGCAGCATCGCCACCATGAACACCGGCATGGATACGCCGAGAAGGGAGAAGCCCATGAAAAGGCGGTCCGGGATTCCGTCCTTCCGGAGCGCAGCAAAAACCCCGCAGAAAATTCCCAGACACCAGGCGAACAGCACCGCCGCGACGGTAAGCTTCAGCGTGTTCCCGAAGGCGGCTGCCATCAGCTGGGAAACAGGCTTGCCCAGGGAATAACTTGTTCCGAATTCCCCGCGAAAAGCATCGCCGATGTAGCGGAAAAACTGAACCAGGATCGGCTGATCCAGGCCGAGTTCCGCTGTCATCCGGTCAACGGTCGCCTGATTGGCATGTTCGCCCATCAGGGTCTCAATCGGATTGCCGGGAACAATGCGCAGCATAATAAACAGGATCAGCGCCACGCCAAGCATGACGCCGATAGCCTGCAAAATCCGCTTCAGTAATGTACGGGCCATAAAATTCCCTTCAGATCATTCATTTACCACGTATACCACATATACCACCCATACCACCTTCCTGCCGAAGCCGAAGGGGTCGGGCGATGTCGCGCGCGGTGCGCGAGGCGGCACACCGCCCGCGGTGCGCGTGCGATTCCTTGCGGAAAGCCCCCTGTCTCTCTCTTCCCTCCTTCCGATCGCGGCCGAAGGGGGTTTGGGGGGCGATCGGAAAGCCCCCTGGCTCTCTCTCACTTCCCACCTTCCGATCGCGTCCGAAGGGGGTTTGGGGGGCGATCGGAAAGCCCCCCAATTACTTCAGGACGACGTCCGTCGCATAGAAATCCGTGAACCCGGCCCACTGGGGCGTAAAGCTCTGCACCCGGTCGCCGATGCAGTACAGATGCAGCGTGGAATACATCGGAACCCAGGCGGCATCCTCCACGATGATCTTCTCATCCAGCGCCTGATACTCTTTTTCCCGTTCAGCGTCGTCCACAATAGAGGAAGCGGCGGCAACCCGGGCCATTACTTCGGTGTTGGGATAGTTCTCGCTGCGGATGGCGCTGTTCTGCGCGTTGCCGAAGAAGGTATACATGATGTTGGCCGGATCGTTGTAGTCCATCCCCCACCGGGCGATAAAGCAATCCATCTCGCTGGCGTTCCTCTTCGCAAGATACGAGGCTTTGTCGTAAGCTTTGATATTGGCGTTGATCCCGACCTTTTTCAGTTCCTGGCTGATGAACTGGTAAACCAGCTGGGTATTGCTGTCCGCAGTGGAGTCCATGGAGAATTCAAAGGTAATGTCGCCGTCTTTGTATCCGGCTTCCTGCAGCAGTTTCCGGGCCTGGTCCGGGTCATAGGGGAAGCTCGTCTGCTCATTGTTGTGGCCCCAGACGCCGGAAGGAATGAGGCAGTATTCCCGCTTCGCGTTTCCGTTGTAGATGTTTTTGATGATGGAGTCGATATCGATGGCCATCCCGATGGCCTTCCGCACATTGACGTCCTTCAGATACTGGTTGTTCTCGTTCATGATGATAAAGGCCAGCCCCACATCCGGCGTACTGATGATCTTGTCCGCATACTGCGTCTTGTAGGTGTTTTCCACGATCATGGTGTCCATGCTCTTCAGGTCAATCAGGTCCAGTTCGCCGTTCTGGTACATCAGGTTCTGCGTGTTGGCGTCCGGGATGACCTTTACAGTCAGCTTCTTCACGCTTGGCTCCTCGCCGTGGTATTTGGAATTGTATACCAGCGTATAGTGGTCATTGGCGACCCATTCGGTCACGATATAGGGGCCGGTGCCGATGGTGTCCGCGGGATCCATGCCGAAGTTCTTCACCTGTTCCGTGGTTTCGGCGTCGACGATCGACATGGCCGGCGCGCTCAGCTCCGCCACGAATCCGGCGTTCGCCTTGTTCAGCGTCACGGAGAAATGCGTGTCATCCGTCACCGTGAAGCCCTCCAGGGAATCCGCCTCGCCCTTCATCACAGCCTCGCCGCCGACGACTTCCAGCGGGATATCCGTGTTCTGGTCGCCGATTTTAAGCAGCCGTTCAAAGCTGTATTTCACGTCGGAGGCGGTCAGCGCGCTGCCGTTGGAGAAGACCACCCCGTCCTTCAGCGTGAAGTTGTAGGTCTTCCCGTCCTCGCTGACGCTGTAGTCGGTGCACAGGCTGTTCACGATCTTGCTGGCCCCGTTCTCCGGCCGGCTTTCGAACAGGCGGTCAAACACGTTCATCGGGATCAGATAGTTGTCCGTTGTGTGTGCTACGTCCATCGTCGAGATTTCGTAGAGGACCGCGGTGACCATCGTTCCTGCTTCCTCCTCGGCAAAAGCCGCCGGAACGAAGAGGGACAGCATAAGGGTCAGCACTGCCAGGATAGCCATGATCTTTTTCATTGGATATTCCTCCTGAATCGTTCATATTTCCTGTTCAGACAGGGTTCGGGCAAATCTTAACAGATATATTTTACAGAAACGGAAAGCATTTGTAAATGAATAAAATGCCTCATCATACGCAGTATACCTGTCATAATCTTCGGTGAGTAGGCTTTCTGAAGCCCTCACCGAAGATTATAGCGCTTTTTGCACTGTAATCGTTGACGCGGATGGGAATCCCATGTAGAATTATTGGAGAAAAACAGCAGCCGAATGACTGGACCCGATAAAGGAGATCTTGCATATGTCTAAGCTTGTCATGGGATACTGGGACTGCCCGTTCTGCGGCTCCAAAGGGGTCCGCGGGGACGTGGTCAACTGTCCTTCCTGCGGCCGCGCCCGCGGTGATGTCCAGTTTTATATGAAGGACCATGCCGAGGGCGGGTCCCGGGAGGAAAACGAGCGCGCGGATGTCGAGTATCTCAGTGAGGAGCAGGCGAAATACGTCAGCAAAAATCCGGACTGGTACTGTTCCTTCTGTAATTCCCTGAACAGCGACAACGCGCAGTTCTGCGGCAACTGCGGCGCCAGCCGGGAGGATTCCGAGAGCAATTATTTCCAGATGCTGGAAAAGAAAAAGGCCCGCGAAGCCGCGGAGGCTGCCGCGCAGTCCGGGAACAAGGCTCCGCAGAAGCCGTCCCGCAAGCCGCTGGTGATCATCCTGGCGCTCCTGCTGGTCATTGTCGGCGTCTTCGTGTTCATGAACGGGAACAAGACCGCCGGGGACCTGAAGGTCACCGCCCTGAACTGGGTCCGGAACATCAATATCGAAGAGAACCGGATGTTCAGCGAGTCCGGCTGGGAACTGCCTTCCGGTGCGGAGAAAACCGACGCAAAAAATGAAATCCATCATTATGACCAGGTGCTTGACCATTACGAAAACGTTCAGGTCCAGCGTTCCCGCCAGGTCGTGGATCATTACGAAACCTATTATACCTACTCCGATAACGGCAACGGCACCTTTACCGAGGTCCCCCACGAGCGTCCGGTCTATACCACGGAACATTATACCGAGACCGTGCGTCAGCCGGTTTACCGTTCCGTCCCGCGCTACGCGACAAAATACTACTACAACGTCTGGCGCTGGACGCCCTCCCGGGACGTGACCGCCCAGGGGGATGACCACAACACCGCCTGGCCGGAATACACCCTCGCGGAGAATGAACGTGAGGGCCAGCGTTCCGAAACCTACCGTTTCACCGTCGAGCATACGGAAAAGAAGGCCTCCCCGGCAACCTACCGGGTGGCCGAAAGCGACTGGATGAACCTCAATGTCGGCGATCAGATCTATATCACCGCCAAGCGTTCCGGCTCGAACCCCTACATCTCCGATGAAAAAGGAAACAAAATAGCAGACCTTGTCCAGGAAAAATAACCACGAACATCATAAACCCCGGAGCCGTTCAGAGCTTCGGGGCTTTCCTTCTCTTCTTTACTTCTGCAGACTACGTATTCTTCTTTCTTTGAGTTGAGCCGAAGCCGAAGGGGTATGGGGGCGATCGGAAAGCCCCCATTATTTTTTCACTTCCAACCCATTCGGTACGCCTCTCCAGTTGCCGAAGGGGAACACCACCCTGCGCACATGGCCGATGATCATGCTGCGGTCGATCGCGCCCTGGCTGCGGCTGTCGTTGGAATTGTTCCGGTGATCGCCCATGACGAAGTAGTAATCCTCGTCGACGGTAAAGTTCTTGTCGGAGATGTCTGTCAGCAGCTTTGCCAGCGCCTCGGCATGCTCCTGGTCATCCTGGTTATATGTCTTTCCGTCGTACACGAAGGTCCTGCCGCCGTCCTTGATGGTCAGCGCCTTTCCATTTTCATCCTTGCATTTCATGACCGTATTGCTAAGAGACCATCTCTCCCCGTTCAGCAGGAAAGAATACCGGTTGTCCTCAAAATGGACGGTAAATCCGTCGCCCTTTTTCGGCACCGTGTACTCATCCATTGTGTTGAGCGATCCCGTGCGGTATTCATCGTTCACATAGGGTTCCTCATACGCGGTTCCGTTGACATACAGCTGGCCGTTCTCCAGCCTGACCTTATCCCCGGGCAGGCCGATCACGCGTTTCACAAAGTTGGTGTCGCCCCGGCCGGGATAGCGGCAGATCACCACGTCAAACTGCTTCGGATTGCCGAAAAGATTGATGCGCGGCGCGTTTTCCTTTGCCTCGTTGCTCTGCCAGGGAAAGCTCAGCCATACGGAGTTGTAGTCATACTTGGAAACCAGCATGATCTCCTGGTCCGCCAGCGTATCGTCCATCGAGTGGCCGTCCACGCGCACGGGCTCGAAAATCACGGCACGGACCACCATCGCAACCGCGAACGCGATCAGAAGCGTCCATACCCAGCTGAGGATCTCCATGCCCAAGGATTTCTTCACCTTTTCTTTTTTCTTCTTTTTGCCGTTCGCGGCCTGTTCCTCCGCGTTCGCAGCCTGCGCTTCCGCGGCCGGCTGCTGTACCGTTTCCGCGTTCGCAGCCTGCGCTTCCGCGGTCGGCTGCTGTACCGCTTCGGCGGGTTCCGCCGCCTGCTGCGCCGTCCCTGCCGCTTCTGTCGTTCTGTCCTGTTCGCTCATATCAGTTAACTCCCTTCAGTCGTAAAATCTCTTTCTCCACTGCTTCCTTGCTGCAGTAGTTCAGCGGGGAGAAGCGGCCGACAACCGCCTTCTCCAGCTTCTTCAGGGCAGCCTCATTGTCCCCTGCCTCCTCGTCGTACCGGCTCAGGAAATACAGGGTGTCGATCTGGCTGTCCTTGATGGCCAGCGCCTTTTCAAACCATTCCTTTGCGCCGGCCTTGTCTTCCCGGACCCGGTAGAGGAACTGGCCCATGTTGTCCAGGCAGATCGGATCCTCATCGTCGTACTCCAGGCTCATTTTGATAAAGGCCTCCGCCTTCTCCACGCCTGCGTCCCAGGCCTCCCGGGGAGAAAGCTCTTTTTCGTCAGCAGCAGTCTCCGGCTTCGTCTCCCCGTCAGGCTGCTGCGCGGTTTCCGCCTCTCCCGAAGCGGAATCTTCCGCGGTCTCTTCTGTCGCTTCGGCAGTCTTTTCTGCTGCTTCGGCGGTTTCTTCCGTTTCTTCTGCAGTCTCTTCCGTCACCGCGGTCTCTTCGGCTTCCGCGCCTTCTTCCTCCGGCGGGAACTCCGGCTTGTGGGCCGCGTCATACTTTTCCACATACAGGTATCCCAGTGTCTGATAGATCAGCCCGGTCTCTCCCTTGCGGTGCTGCTGCTCCAGGGTGTTGATGCCCTTGTCGATGTCGCCGAGGCGGAAACAGCACGCCGAGTAGTCCACCAGCAGCGTAACCCGCTGGTCCGGCGTCATGCCCGGCGCCTTCTGATGCTTCACCAGGAAATCCTTCGCCTTCTGATACTCGCCCTTGCGGATAATCAGCAGAGCATAGGAAAGCACGTACCGCGGATCGTTCAGTCCCTCCGCGAACGCTTCCTCATAAATTTTAATGGCTTCCTCCGTCTGCCCGTTCTTCTGCAGGCGGTATGCCTTATTGGCTTTCAGTCCCGTCATGAATCCCATGGTTCTTTTGCTCCTTCAGCTTGCGCAGTAATCGTTGACGGCGGTATTGTAACTCATTTTTGGCTTCTTGTACAGTTCCGCTTTCCCGCAGCCGCGGCTCGCTGATCAGGGCCAGTGCCGCCTCGGTCAGCTTCAGCGCCGCGGACGGATCCCTGTGGACATGCTCCTCGTACTTTGCCAGTTCCACATACGGGGTGATCCCGCCCCTGCGCTCCTGAATCATCTCCCGCCAGACCTGCGCCGCCTCTTCCCGTTCCCCGCTGCGGCGGTAGCTTGTGGCAAGTGCCGCCCCGGCCGAGTCGCCCATGCGTCCCTTCCGGGCCAGCCGGTAGCAGTGCCGGGCGTTTTCCGTGCGGTTAATCCGCTCCAGTGCCCGGCCCATGGAATACACGTCCTCGCTGAACCGGATCTTTTCCGGGTGGAGATACAGGTCCGCCATATGGTTCAGCAGCACGCAAAGGCTGGCGATATCCTGCGCGTTGTGCTTCAGGATGTCGTCCAGCAGGCTCATCTGCTTTGTCTTCAGATAGGTGAAATACCGCTGGGGCACCTCGCTGCCGGGCAGGTCGTCCTCCCTGGGTCTGCCCAGCACAACCTCCTCCAGCCGGCCCAGGTTGCACCGCCCCAGCCGCAGTTTCCACAGCCGCCTGCACATGTGCAGCAGGTCCAGATGCGGCATCTCCAGGCATTTCCGGTCCATCCGGTTCATCAGGAATCGGCTTTCCAGCAGCGGAACGTCAAACGTCGTCCCGTTGAAGGTGCACAGCGCGTCGAATTTTCCCAGGCCGTTTGCCACATGCCGCAGCAGATACGGTTCTTCCGGATAGTCCCGCATCAGGAACTGGTGCACCTCAAAGCCGTTGTCGGTCAGAAACCCCATCCCGACGAGAAAAGCCACCGTACCGCTTCCGCCCAGTCCCGTAGTCTCGGTATCCAGGTACAGGATCCGCCGGGGGTCGAAGTGCTCCGGCATCTCCTTTTCGCTCATCAGCGCAAGCGTATCCCTTGTCAGGTCCCATGCCCCGGGAAACTCTTCCGCCGGCCGGTATACGGCGAAATGCCGGCAGTCCTTTTCCGCCGGTTCCGCCGCCGCCGTTCGTTTTGTGCCGCCTCCGTCCACTGCGCGGAGCTTGTCCCGCAGGTTCATTTGGTCAGCTCCTTCAGCAGCCGGATCGCCGTGCGCTTTCCGTCCTCGCCGATCTCCCCGACGGGTCCGACGCACGAGGGGCACCCGTAGGCGCACGGGCAGTCCTCCGCCACCTGCAGCGCCTTTTCCAGCAGCATTTCCTTCATGCCGAAGGCCTTATGGCTCAGGCCGATGCCGCCGGGGCAGTTGTCGTAAAGCAGGATCGTCGGCTGGTCCGTGATCGGGCTTTTGACCTGATACACCACCGCGATATCCTGCGGCGCGCACATCAGGTACAGCGGGCACACGATCCGCAGCAGGTTCGCGATGCCCATCATCCCGTTCTTCAGCCGGTCACTGGGCACACTGGCGGCCAGTTTTTCCGGCAGCGTCCACCACATGCTCGTGGTGTGCATGTCCGTTTCCGGCAGCTGCACGTGCCCGAAGCCCAGCGTCTCATGGGTGTCGAACCGGATCTTCTTGAACATCGTCACCAGCGCGGTGACCTTGATTTCGCCCAGACCCGCGATGCCGCCGGCTTTCGTTTCCTCTTCCTTCTCGATGTCCAGCAGGCTCAGGTTGATGTTCAGGTCTGCGTCCGTGTAGTATCCTACGTCCACGCTGCGGATAAAGGCCTTGCAGGCGTCAAAATCCAGTTTTTCCACCTGGAACTGGCGTCCCTCGTGCATGTAGATCGCGTTTTCATGCAGCAGCATCGGCGCGGTAAACCGGTCCATCTCGCCGATCACCCGGTGATGGGCGGGGTCCGTAATGTCGATGATCAGGAAGTTCTCCGCCGCCGCGGAGCGCAGGGAGATCTCGCTGGCCGGGAAATCCTCCGCGCTCCAGTGATACCGCCCGTCCACATGGTGCAGGATCCCCTGCTCGTCCAGGTAGTCCAGCAGTTCCTCCGTCGATCCCGTGTTGCCGAAATGGTCGCCGTCGGAGAAGGGCAGCTCAAACGCGGCGCACTTGAAGTGGCTCAGCAGGATATACAGGTTGTCCGGGTTCAGCAGGGCGTTTTCCGGACTCTGTGTCAGCAGGTAGTCCGGATGATTCACGATGTACTGGTCGATCGCCGCGGAGCTGGCGATGAAGAAGATGATGCTCGTCCCCTGCCGCCTTCCGGCGCGGCCGGCCTGCTGCCAGGCGCTGGCGATCGTCCCCGGATAGCCGCACATCACGCACGCATCCAGCGCGCCGATATCGATCCCAAGCTCCAGCGCGTTCGTACTCACCACCGCATCCACCTGTCCGCTGCGCAGTCCGCGCTCGATCTCCCGCCGTTCGCCCGGCAGATAGCCGCCGCGATAACCCCGCACCCTGCCGGCGTTTCCCAGCGGGTCCCGTACCATGTCTTTCAGGTACCGGGTCAGCACCTCCACCGTCAGCCTGGACCGCGCGAAGGTGATGGATTGGATCCCGTTCTTCAGCAGCATCCCGCTGATCGCCCTTGTGATCGGGATGGCGCCCTTGCGGATCCCGAGCTGCCGGTTCACCACCGGCGGATTATAGAACACGAAATGCCGCTCGCCCATCGGCGCGCCGTTTTCGTCCACCAGCGTCACCGGCTGGCCGATCAGCGTCTCCGCCAGTTCCTTCGGGTTGGCGATGGTCGCGCTGCACAGAATGAACTGCGGCTTGCTCCCGTAGAATTCGCACAGGCGCATCAGCCGTCTGAGCACGTTGGCCAGGTTGCTCCCGAACACGCCCCGGTAGGTATGGATCTCGTCGATCACGATGTACTGCAGGTTCTCGAACAGTTTCACCCATTTGGTGTGATGCGGCAGGATCCCGGAATGCAGCATGTCCGGATTGGTCACCACGATGTGCCCGGCCTGCCGGATCGCGCGGCGGGCCGCGGCAGGCGTGTCGCCGTCGTAGGTATAGGTTTTGATGTCGACGCCCATGCCCTCGATCATGTCATACAGCTCGCTGACCTGGTCGGCGCTCAGCGCCTTCGTCGGAAACAGGTACAGCGCGCGGGCGTCCTCGTTCTTCAGGATCGCGGAAAGCACGGGCAGGTTGTAGCACATGGTCTTCCCGGAGGCGGTCGGCGTCACGACCGTGACGTCCTCCCCCCGGGCGGTCGCCTCCAGACTCTGCGCCTGGTGGGTGTAAAGGCTGTAGATCCCCCGCTGGTTCAGCACCGGGATCAGCCGGGCGTCCATGCTTTCCGGAAAGGGACTGGTCTTTGCCGGGCGGGCAGGAATCACTTCCCATCGGGTCACGTCCTTCATGAACTGACTGTCCCGTCTGAGCTGCTCCGCAAGCTGTGTCACGTTCATTTTCCCGGCTCCTTTCCTCCGCCTCTGCCTCTTCTTTATGATCCGAAGGGGTTTAAGGGGGCGATCGGAAAGCCCCCTTGTTATTATAAAAACTTCAACCTTTCATTGCAAGGCGAACAAAATGATTTTCATTTTGCTTTCACCCGCCTTTGTGATATAATCTCTCGCGTTGCACGCCCCGTGTCATCCCGTAGTATCCCCCTGTCGCGCAACAACCCATCACCTTTTGAGAGGATATGCAAATGAAAACAGCAATCTTTGGCGCCGGTTCCCTGGGAACCGTCATGGGCGCTTACCTGACCAAAAACGGTGTGGACGTCGATCTGGTCAACCGGAACAAGGCGCATACGGAGGCATTGAAAGCAAACGGCGCCCGGATCACCGGGACCGTCGAGATGACCGTCCCCGTCCGCGCGCTCTTTCCGGAGGAAATGACCGGCAAATACGATATCATTTTCCTGATGACCAAGCAGCTGAACAACCGGGAAACCGTCACTTTCCTGAAGGACTTCCTTGCGGACGACGGCCTGATCGTCACGCTCCAGAACGGCATCCCCGAGGACGGGATCGCCGAAATCATCGGCGCGGACCGGACCATCGGCTGCACCGTGGAATGGGGCGCCACCATGACCGCCCCCGGCGAAAGCCGTCTGACCTCTGAGCCGGACAGTCTCTCTTTCCATATGGGCGGTATGCCCGGCGTCCCGGACAGCAGCCTGCAAAAAGTCAGATCCGTCCTGGAGAAAATGTGCCCCGTGGAGATCGAGTCCAACCTGCGCGGCGCCCGCTGGTCCAAGCTGCTCATCAACGCCACCTTCTCCGGCCTGGGGACCGTCATGGGCGGCACCTTCGGCGATGTGACCGGGGATCCGCTGGCCCGGGAGCTGGCCGTCCGCTGCATGAAAGAGGTCATTGACGTCGGCCGCGCCGCCGGGGTCACCTTCGCGCCCGTCCAGGGCAAGGATATCGTCTCCCTCTTCTACTGGTCCAACCCCGTTAAAAAAGCGGCGGCAAAGCTGATCCTGCCCGTCGCCATGAAGAAGCACGCGGCCATCGAGCCCTCCATGCTGCAGGATGTGAAGAAAGGCAAGCCCTGCGAAATCGACGCGATCAACGGCGTCGTCTGCGACTGGGGAAAGAAAACAAACCTCCCCACCCCCGTCAATAACCGGATCGTCTCCCTGATCCATGAAATCGAGTCCGGCAAAAGAAAGCCCTCCCCGGAGAATCTCAAAGCTTTCTGATAACCGCCGTCTTTCTCTTTTCGCATCGCTCACGCGCCGATATCTTTGATTCCAAATGCTTTTCCCTCAGAGGAAAGGCATTTTTCTCTTTTCACCGTCCTCATCCTTTGGTATAATATTATACAGACAACTATCCATTATCCGCTGGCCGCCGGCCGCTGACCACCGGCCTCTGGCCGGTGGATGCTGACCATGAGGAAGTGAAGACATGGCACACAAAAAACTGAGTTTCACATCGCGGTATGTGCTTGCCTTCGGTCTTCTTATGCTCCTGACGAACACCGTCCTCGGCGTCATTATCCTTTATCAGTCCAATGCCACCGTCCGCTCCCTGATCAACAAGAACATGCTGGATGTCGTCAGGTCCGCCGCCGGCCTCCTGGACGGGGATACCCTCGCCGCCCTGACCGAAGAGGATGTGGACGGCGAAGCCTACCGGGATATTAAGGACCGGCTCATCGTCTTCCAGAGTCATGAAGACATTCAGTTCATCTACACGGTCAGGCCGGCCGGCGAAAATAAATTTGTTTTCATCGTGGATCCCGATCCGGATGAGCCGGCCGCCTTCGGCGAGGAGATTGTCCTGACGGAGGCCCTGATTCAGGCCGGCAACGGTCAGCCCGCCGTGGACAGTGTGACGGCGGCGGACCGCTGGGGGGATTTCTACAGTGCCTACTGCCCCGTCTTCGATTCAGCCGGCAAAGTGGCCGGCATCGTCGGGATCGACTTTGACGCCGCCTGGTATGACGCCACCGTCAGGAAACATACTGTTTCCATTGCGATCATCACCGTCCTCTCCGTTCTCATCGGCGGCATGCTTGTCATCCTGATTACCCACAGCGTCCGGAAGCGCTTCCGCGTCCTGGACGCGGAGCTGACCAAGCTCTCCGCCGGCATGGACCAGCTGATCAGGGACGCGGGGGGCAGTGCCGGCGATGCCGCCGCCGAAGAGGCGGAATCCACGGATGATGAGATCGGGAAGCTGGCCGCCAAAGTCCGCGTGATGCAGCAGGACATGACCGTCTATGAGCGGCTTCAGAAGGACCAGTATTATAACGATTCACTCACAGGCCTTCCCAATATGTTCTTCCTCCGGCAGTTCGCCGATGAGCGGATCAACATGCTGCGCTCGTCCCAGGCTCACCCGGCCCTGTTCTACTTCGATATCCGTTCCATGGTCTCTTACAACACGGAGTACGGCTATTCCAGGGGAAATGACCTTCTCCGCCTGACGGCGCAGACAATCCGGGATGCGTTCCCGGACGCCCTGGTGGGCCGCGGGGAGGGCGATCACTTCCTCGTGATCGCCCCATACGATGACCGGATCGATCAGAAAGCCCGGCAGATCAACGATACGATTAAAAAAGAAGCCTACGGCCGTTCCGCCGGCATCCAGTGTGCCGTGGTCAGGATGGATGACCTGACAGCCGCGGAAGGTGCGCAGCGCGCCAGAAACACGCTGAAGATGATCGGGGACGATCTGAACGTGGTCTGCCGTCACTATTCCCCTGAGGATGACACCGAAAACCAGATGAATCTGTATATCATCCAGCATTTCGATGAGGCGCTGCAAAACGGCTGGATCAGGATTTTCTATCAGCCGATCCTGGAAACCGTCCCGAAAAAGGTGACCCATCTGGAAGCGCTGGCCCGGTGGATGGATCCGGACCGCGGCATGATCTCTCCCGGCCGGTTTATTCCGGTCCTCTCCCGGTATCACCTGCTGCACCTGCTGGATCTGTATATGGTGGATCAGATCTGCCGTGCCTTCCGCCTCCGGGAAGAGGGCGGCCTGTCCGGGGTTTCCGTTTCCGTCAATTTCTCCGCCCGGGATTTCGATTATGCCGATATCGCCGGTGAGCTGAACCGGATCACGGGGCACTACGGTGTTCCCAGGGACATGCTTGTCGTGGAGATCACGGAACAGGACCTGGCGCAGGCGACGGATTCCTTTACGGAGCAGCTGCGCCGGATCCACGAAAGCGGCTACCGTCTCTGGCTGGACGATTTCGGTTCCGGTTATTCCTCCCTCAATGTGTTCGGACGCTATCATATCGACCGGATCAAGTTCGACATGGAGCTTGTGCGCCATCTGGATGACAACGGCGGCGCCAACCGCGTCATCATGGAATCCATCACGGAGATGTGCCGCCGGATGGGCGTTCATACCCTCGCCGAGGGCATTGAAACACAAGAGCAGTACCGTTTCCTGTACGATATCGGGTGCGAAATGGTCCAGGGCTTCCTCTTCTTCCGCCCTGAGCCGCTGGAGCAGGTGATTTCCGCCGTCCGGAAAGCGTCGGAAACATGATTTTCAATCAACCCGAAAGGCGGATGCTGTCATGAAATCCGGAACTCCCATCTCCCAGACCGTTGCCCCGCTCATGTTTAAGCTCCTGCCAATCCAGATCCTGCTCGCGCTGATCAGTTCTGTCAACTCGATTATCTCCAGCCTCTTCGCCGGCAATATGATCGGCCCGGAAGCCATGACCGTCACCGGGTATTACACGCCGGTCCTGACGCTCCTGACCGCCATCAGCGCCATGCTGGTCGGCGGTTCCCAGATCATCTGCGATCACCCTGTGAGCCGGGGCCGGACGGTCCGGCTTCAGCAATCCGTTCCGAAAACAGCCTTTACTCTTTCCGCATATTCCCTGCAGGCCTGTGTATTCTTTAATGCGGGATCGGATAACAGAATGCCGGCAATGGAACCGTAATACCAGCCGTGCATTGCCGAATCCTGCTGATGGAACCGCTGCCAGAACGGTTCTCCTTTTTCCGTGCAGGCCTTCAGATCCCGCTGGACAGCGCGGATATTGGAAAGCTTATCTCCCAGCATCAGAATCCTCGTTTCAAGGTCCGCGTCCTTCAGGTGATCCAGAGTTGCCTGTTTCCGCTCTTTCCAGGTCTCCTCCGCGGGCCTGTCCTGCTGCTTGTCTTCGCTTTCTCCTTCAACAAGCTTTGCGACCCGCCTGCCGAAGGCTTCCTCCAGTTCGTCGTACGTTGTTTCCGTATCTTCCAGCGTATCATGCAGAACGGCGGCAGCGATCAGTTCCTGATCCTCCGTCATCCCGGCCACGATCGCCGCGGCTTCCACCGTGTGAAGAATATAGGGGATTTGCGTTCCCTTGCGCACAGATCCGGAATGCTTCCGAACCGCAAACTCAACAGCCCTGTCCACGATCCCCGTGTTCGACTCCGCCATTTTTCACCGCACCTTCTTTCTTCAGTCCTGTCGGAAAGCTTCCCGCCGTATTATTATCAACACCGCACCGCTGTAAGTCAACCCTTCCGCCCCCTTTGATGCTCCACAAAAAGGCGCTGTCATGGTATAATGCCGGTATCATGAAAAAAAGCGGAGAAGGTGCGTTATGGATTTATCATTTCTGAATCAGACGGAATACCTTTTGGACGTATGGGCCCGATATGTGGCGGACAATCCGGCCGCTCCGGCGCTGACGGATGAGCGGCATCCCCGGGGCCTGAGCCGGCGGAAGGTGGACGAGTTGTCCGCCCGGGTTTACGCCTGGCTCAGAGAAAAGCACATCGGCCGGGAAGACTTCGTGTTCCTGTGCCTGCCGCGGGGCGCCGTCGCGCTGATCGCGATCCTGGGCGTGTGGAAAGCCGGCGCCGCCTTTACCCTCGTGGAGGATAATTATCCTCCGGAGCGGATCGCCTATATCCGGAAGGACTGCGGCTGCAAAGCCGTCATTGACCGGAAGGCCTGGATGGAGATCCTGAAAACGGAGCCCCGCCCCGGCTTTGAGAGGGCCGGCCTCCGGGACGCCGCCTTCGCGGTCTATACCTCCGGCACCACGGGCAATCCGAAAGGCGCCCTCCATGAATACGGCAGCATCAGCCTGATCCAGGCCGCTTCCATGGACCCGAAGACCGGGAAACCCCGGCTTTTCGAATCCGACCGCCTGGCCCTGATCCCGCCGCTGAATTTCGTCGCGGCGCTCCGGCGCTATATCTACGCCCTCTACGACGGCTGCCACGCCTTTGTCGTCCCCTACAGCATCATCAAAAACCCCGTTCTTCTTCGTCAGTTTTATCTGGACAACAAGATCACCGTCACGTACTCCTCTCCCTCCCTGATCCGCCTGGTCGGGGACCCGGGGCCGACCGTCCGCCAGATCCAGATCGGCGGGGAGCCGGCCAACGGCATCTTCGTCGGGGGCAAGGAGCTCGTCAACGGTTATTCCATGAGTGAGTGCGGTTTCCCCGTCGCGGAATTCGTCATCGACCGGCCGTACGAAACCTGTCCCGTCGGCAAACCGGATCTGGAGGAGATCGTCCTCCGGCTTCTGGATGAAAACGGCACGGAAGTCCCCGAAGGCGCGGAAGGGGAAATCTGTGTGGAAAATCCCTTCTTCCGCGGCTATATCAACCTTCCGGATAAGACCGAAGAAGCAATGCGCGGCGGCCTGTACCATACCGGCGATATCGGAAAAATGCTTCCGGACGGCAATCTGGTGCTCCTCGGCCGCAGCACGGATATGATCAAGATCAACGGCAACCGGATCGAGCCGGCCGAGATCGAGGCTGTGGGCAAACAGGTCCTCGGCGTAAAGTGGTGCGCGGCGCGGGGATTTGAAGATCCGGACCATGCCTTTGTCTGTCTGTACTACACCGACGATATCTCGTTCGATGAGCTGGATGTCCGCCACCGGATGGAGCAGTATCTGCCCTATTATATGATTCCGTCCTTCTTCATCCGGGTGGATGAGGTGCCGCTGCTCCCCAACGGCAAGATGAACCGCCGGGCCCTTCCGCCGCCGGACGCGAAAGCGGAGGCGGAACCCTACGCCCCGCCCCGGACGGAAACGGAGGGAATCCTTTGCGAAGCCTTTGCCAAAGCCCTCGGGCTGGACCGGGTCGGCGTCCGGGATAACTTCTATCATCTGGGCGGGGACTCCCTCGGCGCCATGCGGGTCCTGGCCGCGGCAAACCTGTCCGGCCTCCTGGCTTCGGATATTTTTGAGGGATGCACGCCGGAACGCATTGCAGCCATCCTGGAAAGCCGGGAAACCGGCGCGGCGCGGGAGGATCCGGCCGTCACGGAGGAGCGGGAGCGTGCGAAGGCGCATCCCCTGACGCCGAATCAGGTCTCGATTTTCGACTATTGCATTTTCTCCCCGAACGCGGTCATGTGGAACCTGCCCCGGCTCTATCGCTTCCCCGCGGATACGGATGCCGGCCGTCTGTGCGCCGCGATGAACCGGGCCCTCCGGAACCGGCCGGCGCTTTATACCGTTTTTGAGTTCAATGAGGAGTGCTCCCTGGTCCAGCGTTCCGCGCCGGAAAAGGCCCTCACGCTCTCCGTGGAAACCATCAGCGAGGCGGAATTCTCCCGGAAAAAGGAAAACCTGCTTGATCCTTTCCGCATGATCGGCGAGCCGCTGGTTCATGCCGGGCTGTGGAAGACGGAGGAAGCTGTTTATCTGTTCTTTGACGTTCATCATATCATGGCGGACGGCTCGGCCATGCAGCTGCTGAATGAGGACATCGTCCGCGCCTGGAACGGTGAGCCGCTTCCGCAGGACACGTATTATTCCTATCTCCATCAGCAGGAGGAGCTGCGGGCCGGCAAAAAGTACCGGGAAGACCGGAAGTTTTTCGAAACGGCTTATCCGAAAAATGACTGGTGCATCAATCTCACCCCGGACGTGCCTGCCCGCCCTTCCGGCCGGGTGCTGCTGCCGCTGAAGCGTACGGTCTCGCTGGAGGAAATGGCTGCTTTTGAGGAGAAAAGTCACCTTTCCCGGAATCTCCTCTTCGCCGCCCTCGGTCTGCTGGGAATTCATGCCATGGAAAAGGAAAACAAGGTCATGCTCGACTGGGTGTTCCACGACAGAACGGATCCGGTCCGGCAAGGCGCTTTCGGCTGCCTCTTCCGCTATGTCACCGTGGGTCTGGAAATCACCGAAAGCATGACCCTTCCGGAGTTCATGAAAGAGCTGTCCCGCCGTTCCGGTGACAGCCTGGCCCATGCCTCCTATGAGTGGAGCGTGATGCGGGATAATGTCTTTGAGCATGACATGATGATTGTCTGCTACGAGACGGCGTCGATCATGTCCGGCTCAGGCATCTCATCCATCGGCGGCACAAGGCTGAACGTGGAAAGCCATGCCCCGATCAATTCCAGAAGCCTGGCCCTGCAGATCATCGAAAATGCGGATGGAATCGTGCCGTACCTGATGTTCAATCAGGCCATCTATTCCGAGGAAAAAATCACCCGCGCCGTCAATGTCTTCTCGGAGCTGCTGGACCGGCTTCTGCAGGACAGTTCCGGTCAGTCCGGAACCGTCTCATCGCTTATGCCTTAATCGCATATTCTGCAGCCTGCGCTTCCTCCCCGTACAGCCGGCGGTATTCCGGGCAGGTCTCCAGCAGTTCGCTGTGGCTTCCGGAAGCGATCACCCGGCCTTCGGAGATAAAGAACAGCCGTTTGCAGTTGACCACCGTGGACAGCCGGTGCGCCACCATGATCACCGTCTTCCCCTGCATATGCTCAATAGCCGCCTGGATCTTTGCCTGGGTTTCGTTGTCCAGGGCGGAGGTCGCCTCGTCCAGGAAGATGATCGGATAATCCCCGATCAGACACCTGGCCAGGGCGATCCGCTGCCGCTGCCCGCCGGAAATCAGAATTCCGCCCTCCCCGATCACGGTATCATAGCCGTCGGCGAACTTCATGATATCGTCGTGGATGCATACGGTTTTGCAGGCTTCGATCATTTCCTCGTCCGTTACGTCCTGTTTGATGATTTCAAAGTTTTCCCGGATTGTCATGTTGAACAGATAGGGCATCTGGGTCACCATCCCGATGCTGCCCCGCAGGCTGTCCTGATCCAGCTTCTCAATGTTGACGCCGTCCAGCAGGATCACCCCCTTCTGGGGATCGTACAGCCTCGTGAGCAGTGACAGGATCGTGCTCTTGCCGCAGCCGCTGCGTCCCACGAAGGCAACCGAATCCCCGGGCTCGATACGCATGTCCACGCCCTGGAGTACCTTGATCATCTTCCTGTCATGCCTGTAGCCGTAATGAACATTCCGGATTTCGATCCTGCCCTGCACCTTTTCCAGTTTTTCATTGCCGAACTCCTCATGGGCGAAATCCGGGCTTTTCATCAGCTGATACACCCGCTCTGCCGACAGCAGCAGCTGGTACATGGATGCGGCGGCGCCGGATACGCCCCGGGCGCTGGCGTATGCCTTCCCGTTGTAGTTGTACAGGATCAGCGCCGTCGCCGGCGTCATCCCGTAGCTTCCCATCATGATTACCAGTGCAATCAGATACGCCAGATTGGTCCACGCCACAAACTGTTCGCGGATGAAAATATACTTGTTGGACTGATTCTGCAGGTCTCTCGTCCGCCCCGTGTATTCGGAGATGCTCGCCCGCGCCTTCAGAATAAAGCTGTCCTCGCAGTGATGGACCTTGATGTCCCGGTGTGCCTTCACCATCTCGACGACAAACCCGTTCAGTTTTTCCCTTGCAATCCGGAGACGGCGCAACCCTTTGGTGACCACCCGGGACTGCGCGTTAACAATGATGTAGTACACCGCAAACAGCACGATCGCGAACAGCAGCATAACGGGCGATACGATCGCGAAAGCCACCAGCAGGCTGATCAGCCGGACAAGTTCCGTTACTACCCCCAGCACCTCGTCAATCCCGTCCACCACGTTTTCCGTCTCCGACGTCAGCCGTTCGACAAACACGCCGCTGTTGTGCGCATCCATATGCTCCGCCTTGATCTTCAGCATGTTTTGGGACAGATCAATCTGCATGTTCTCCCGCATCTTCGTATACGCCTTCGTCAGCTTGCGGGAGGCAATGTAGGTAAACAGGCTGCTCGCCGCCTCCAGAAGCGCAATCATGACTGCGATCAGGATAATCCTGTTCAAATCCGTTTCGTTAAACGCGGTAATGATCAGCGCCGCCAGCAGGGGTTCAGTCACCAGCACCAGCATGTTGATCACCCGCAGCAGCAGTCCGATCCGGAAGTTTCCTTTCTGATCACCCATGTACTGCAGCACGTACTTCAGCGCGTCCCGGTTGGGTACCAGGATCTTCTCCGTATAATTCAGGATATTTTCGCCCCGATGATATACCCATGCCGGTTTGGCGGCCATGCCGTTCAGCAGGGCTTCCCGGAAACGTCCCTGCCCCTCGTCGATCACGTTCAGACGTTCACACCGCACCCGCAGCTGAATCAGAATCCTTTTGTAAAACCGGTGTGTAATGAGGCGCAGGCGTGCCCCGCTGTCTGTTTTCGCATAGTCCAGCAGCGCGTCTTCAATCAGCAGCTTGTACCGCTCCCGCTGCATCCGGTCAACGCCGTTCTCCGTCATGAAGGCATCGATCTCCGCGATGGCCGCCGCAATGCTTTCCCCGGAAAGATTGTCAAACTGCCTGTACTTTGTGAAGACCTTCCTGTGCTTTTTTTCTTTCATTGCCGTACACTCCTATTGCTGGTATTGATACAAGTGAGTCGCGGATGGACAGGCAAAACGGCCGAAACGCTCGTTGATGAGGGGAATGGTCTGCGGATAGTTACGGGTAAAGTCATCCGGTTTTCTCAGTTCCGGGTCCAGACAGGAAGCCGTATGCGCAAAAATCTCCGCCGCTTCGTCCTGCGAAATGAGCGGTTCTTTCTTTTCCCTGAGAATATAGTTCAGGCGCTTGTTCCGGATGCGCTCGAAGACCTCGGGATACTGAATCGGGTTGCCCCGGGTCGGGATCGGCGGGATACAGGCCAGAAGAAACATCTGGTTGAGCGTGAGATCGGCGGCCGGCTTGCCGAAGTAAAAACGGCACGCGTCCGAGAGGCCGTAAACTCCGTTGCCGAAGTAGATGATGTTGATATAGAAATCCAGGATGCGCTCTTTGCCCAGTTTCCGTTCGAGGGCTAAAGCGATCAGAATTTCCGCCGCTTTGCGCAGATAGTTGTGGGTAAAGCGGAAGTAGAGGTTTTTGGCCAGCTGCATGGTGATGGTACTGCCGCCGTAGACGATCTTCTTCGCGCCGAGATTCAGTTGAACAGCGCTGCGGATTTCAAAAAGGTTAACGCCGCGGTGGGTATAGAAATCGCTGTCCTCCAGTTCTACCAGCAATTCCGCCTGCCGGACAGGAACCGCGGAAAGAGGAAGATAATCCGCCTGCTTTGTCCGGGCTTCATACAGGGCCAGCGGGGGCCTTTGTATCATCAGGATCAGGGCATAGACCGCTACCCCCGCGAAGAGCAGCAGACACACCCCTAAAAAGATCAGAAGAATGTATACAACCGTCAAAACCTTATGACCTCCGTTTCAGATATCGAATTCACGGAAACAGAGCAAAAGAACATAAGCGGCATATGGGATCTGCCAGAGCACATCATTGCCGGAGAGGAAGGACGACCAGTACCGGCGGAGAAGGGCCTGGTCGAAAAGGCCGGACGACCGGGGACCGAAGAGGACCGATTCCACCCGGGAGCGGAAGGGTTCCCGGCGCAGCCAGCCGCGGACGGGCACAGAAAAACCGACTTTCGGCCGGAAGGCGATCTCCCGGGGCAGCCGTGCCTCCGCCGCCCGGCGCAGAATATATTTTTCAACGCCGTCCTTCCGCTTCAGAGCGGAGGGAATCCGGGCGGCAAGTTCAAAGAGACGCCGGTCCGCATAGGGCAGGAGAAGCTGAAGGCCGGCGGCTTTGGCAGAGCAGCGGACCCCGAAGAGGATATCCCCTTCCAGCCAGAGCGCACAGTCAATCCGGAGGAGGCGGGACAGATGCTCGTCCCCTTCCGAGTCCGCGTAGAGCTCCTTCACCAGCGACTCGCAGGGAAAGACCCGATCCTGTTTCAGCAGCCGGGCGGCGTCCTCCGCTTCCATAACGCCGGCACAGCCGTAATGCCAGGGACCGCCGGTCCGCGCGAGCTCGTCGGCGCGCCGGTATACCTGATAACCGGCGAAGAATTCATCCGCGCCTTCCCCGGAGAAACAGACTGA
>Ga0265298_10002041_pt1 | contig 28931 bp, 32 predicted proteins | sample AusTroGonzalo_MG_3_FD_193486 | JGI IMG/M metagenome (GOLD analysis project Ga0265298, IMG submission 193486) | Bovine rumen microbial communities from tropical cattle in Woodstock, Queensland, Australia - Gonzalo_01 | ecosystem: Host-associated > Mammals > Digestive system > Stomach > Rumen ...
AGAATTATACTCCCTATAATATCCAGTATCTAATCTTAGATTGATATAATTCAAATAGAATATCTTTAATAGGTTAATGGCCTCCTCAGTACCCCTAAACTCAGCAGTTTGAAATAGAGCTTTTAAGAAGTCTGAGAAGTAATTCTCATGAGATATAAGATTATCATCTCCTATACCTGCTATAGATAATCTCTCTGGAGTTACTCTTCCATTATTATAAAGAGCTATTAATCTTCTTTTCAGTTTATAAAATGAAGTATAAACTCCTTTCTGTTTAAATCTTATTGGAGACTTATCAAAAGGAATATCTACTACTCCATTTCCCATAAATCTAGATTGTTTATCTACAAAGAATATAGAATCTTTTCTTATACTAATAATATCATTATCATCAAGATTAAGAACTTCAAAGAATCTTCTTCTTGCTTCAGTGATACCATCAGATAAGATCCTATTGTTAGTATTATTATTCTTTAGAATATTATTCCCAACCCATACTTCTCTATAATGCTTGTCTGCATTATAAAGGAAGTTATAAGTATCTAAATCTATTATATTAGCATTATATAGAACATTGATGTTACACTTTTCTATATCAAGTTCTACTATAAAGCTTCCTATAATAAAATCTGCATCTATGGTATAATTTTCTCTTTGCCATAGTTCACTCATATTAAACCTCAGGTATTATTAATTATAAATTCCATATCTTGTTTAGATAGTGGAATATGCATCTCAAGTCTATGTATATCATTATCTAAATTCATAATTCCATAAGATGAGAATACACACTTAGACTGATCTATGAATAGAAGATCTTGAGGATCATCTATATAGAAACAAGGATATCCATACCTTCTTTCTATAAGATTACTAAGATTTTCATTCATCATTGATCTATACTCATCTCTGTTATTGATAGCTATAACTACTATAGATCCATTATTGAATATAGGATCCATAATGAGCATTAACTCTCCAAAAGAGTCTATATTGGATAAGATATAATTAGCATATATAGTACTATAATCATAACTCTCCATATTATCAAATCCTATATCTGACAATGAAGGCATTAGATTATTAAGAGTATAGATACCCTCAAAATAACCTGTTAGATTATAGAGCTTAATATTATTAGTATTAAGCATATGAATTATCTCATAAGGATGGGGTGTGAAAATAATCATTTCACACCCTCACCTTCTACTACAACCAATAGAGGATCAAACAATAGATCTCCATTAGACTTACATTGTTCTTTATACTTATTCAGATAGATCAATCTCTCCTCTGGATATTTAAACCACTGAAGTTCCAATTCTCTACAGATCCTATCAGCAGTACCAAATGGGAAAGATTCATTATCCGGATAATTAAGCATTAGAGTTCTTATATCTATCAATCCAGTTTGATATAGTCTACATAGATTGAAACTATCAAAACTCTGATCATAAGAGAATTGACAAGTTCCAGGAATCCCTACATAGATACCAAAACCTTCTGTCATATAAGCAGCTAATACTTTAAAAATTTCAAACTGAACTTCATTATCTTCATGAGCTCCAAAATATAACCATATTCTAGAACCCTTAAAGAATACACCAGCTGTAATAGCTAATAGATATAGATCAGTTTCTCTACTGAGTAAATAATCAGAATATGTAATTGCAAAAGCATCTTTAGTATCATCTATTAATAGACAAATACTTTCAAATGGAGGTAATAGAATACTGGCATGAATGACATTATCTGATGGATATATCCTCTCATCAATATTATCATTAATAACCAGTACTATATCACCTCTTACTATAGCATTATTTGCAGTATTCTCGTCACATGCATAGTTTATATAGCCTGTAGGGATCATTAGATCAACCCCTTATATTAATAATCCTCATCATCAATCTTGGTAGGAAAATCTTCGGCTGCTGTGTAGTCAGAAGCTTTGAGTCTCAGCTTCTTTCCACCATAGACAGAGCCATCTCCCTTCCTGAGAACACCATTCTCATCAAAGTAATACTCACCACTACAGATCTTATCATTAATAATCCTATCTGCAGCAGAGAGCTTGATCTTTGTATTTGTAAGAACCATCTTCTTCTTAGTATTATCGACTATCATAGAAGGGGTTACTTTGGGAGCTTTTTCAAACTCATCTTTATATGTTTCATCAATTTTCTGCTCCATCTTCTTCTTGATCTCAATCTCTTGTTTCTTGAGACCATCAGAAGCCAGCATAGATGCAGGAATCACAGGTTCCTTCTTTTCTTTAACTTCAGTTTTCTTATTCTGATTTACATTACCCTTAACGACTTTCACGTTAAGATCCCTATCATTCTTTACAGGCTTACCACCAGTAATGATAGTCTTGAAACCAGGCTCTTCAACTTTACTGGGCTCACTGGTATCAAGAGAGATCTCAATAACTTTGCTGTTATCTTCAACCTTCTGCTCTGTTTCCTCTTCCTTAATGGTTACTTGACCCTGAGGACGATAATTAGCAATAACAACATCAAATTCTTTCTTATTGAGACGGTTCTTTTTAACCTTTCTCATATGAGGTTTAACGATAGTATCGGAATTGCTATCGCTAGTTGAAATAACCTCATCACCACGTTTTACCTGTACGATCATTGGATATTTACCTCCTCCAATTATGGTATCCATTATTACCTTGTTTTCGACTATATTTCTTTTTAAATCTCTAGCAAGATATCGCTTACCACACTTTTTGCAGATCAATTCATTAAAACCTGCATCGTAATCTATTTCTCCACCACATGGAATACCAGTAATAGGATCTGTCACATTACATACTAGTTTATCTCCATCTAATTCAAATAGATAAGGATAATCTAATAATACTGGACCAAACCCTACTCTAGTACCCCAATTCATAAAATACTTAGTACCAATATCTTCCATAACATAAAGACCAAGTATCCTATTAGTAATCAATTCATAAATATCTTCTGCTATCATTTCAAACTCAGAAGGTCTTATAATAGGTTCTACTCTTTCTGAGAGAGCCACAGTACCACACTCAGATACATGAAAGGTCTTTGCTACGAAAGGTTTTAATATCTCTTGATTTCTAAATTCGTTTGGATTATCTTTCATCCCAACTCTATCTATAGCAACTTTTGCTACAAATGCTTGACTTTCCTCGAACTTATAGATTATTCTATTAGTCCCAGCTTGAAATCTCTTGAATCCTCTTCTTCTCATTATATCATCCATCATTTTTCTCTTCACATCTATCTTTGCAGATAGTCTGAGAGAAGTAGCAATGTCTCTTAGAGCTGCTACATCTTGATCAGATAGAAAATAAGATATTGGAGGAATCTGCATTATATCAAATTGAAACTTAATGGGATCTACTTGCTTAGATCTCATTATATTGAGTAGATCTACATTAGCCACTTCTACTAAATATCTCCTCTCTCACTACATTATCATGAAGAGATTGCATAAAAGCCGCTTTTCTTGCATCCATCTCTTTCTGCAAGATTCCTTCTTTGAATGGAGAATCATCTACTCTATTCTTTATAAAGTCAGGAACAGTAAGAGTTATCTTACCTGTATTAGCATCTCTGACAAACCCTTCAGCTACTCTAGGATCAACTCCTGGAGATACTAGCATACCATTAGGAAGAACTCCATTTCTTCCCTGAATGATATTTGGAGGATTTATCTTTTTACCAGTTGTCTTATAGATAAGATTTCTATAAGCTTGACTGTTATAAATATCAAGAATCATATTGATCTTAGATTTCTTAAAATCTTCTTCTTTCATCTCTCTTACAATTCTTGGTGCTACATTCTTCAAGAAGTCGAACATATCCATATTATCCCCTTGTCTCTCTGTAGCATTCTGATATAGATAGATATCTCTTTGTCTTAGATATTCTTGATACTGTAGAAAGTTTCTATATATCATATCTTCATTAGCTGCCATATACTCACATCTTGCAAGAGTATACTCATCTGGAGCTTTATTTACTTTAGATACTACCTCTTCGCCTTTCATTATTACAACAACCATCTTAGAACAATCTACAGAAGAAGATGGCTTAGATAGATCCATCATGAATGGATTATTAGTTTTTACTTTCTTCTCTTGTACAGAATAATACTTTCTTATTTTTTCTTTAGCCTCAGGGCTAGTATTATCTGTATTCTTAAAGAAGATTTCTAAACCCTTTTGAAAAATCTCAGCATCGGTTTGTAATTGATCCATATATGTAACTCCAGCAGCTATAGCATTTTGCATAACACTTCTGGAATATTCATCAGATGGATCATACCCATAGAATGGATCAATAGTAGGGTCATATGCTCTTATATCCTGTTGTCCATTCCCATACTGTAAATTCATATAATTTGGCATATAGGAATTTACAGCAACACTAAAGTTAGGAACAGCCCCACTTGGACTGAAATAAGGATTGCTATATCCTTGTAAAAACAATGGACTTACCACATTAGGAACCATATTTCCATAATTAGGATTACTTTGTTGAAGCCTAGCCTGTTGTTGCATCATAGACATCTGCATAGGATCAGGATAAGCTTGTACGGGTTGTTGAGGAGCAACTGTTGGAGTTGCTCCCATATACATTCCTGGATTAATAGATCCAGTACCATTATTAGGATTTATATCATTCATCATTTGTTGTATTATAGGAGAATTTACATTAAACAATACTTACAAACCTCCCAACTATAAATCTCTATACTCTTATATGAATATAATATCTTATTAAAATAATTTATATCCAGTGTGTGAGAGTATTGAATTTAATCATCTCAGAACTGTTAACTAATGGAATTAGAGCACTTTCGTACTGTAAGTGTGTTCTACTACTGTCATGTAGCAATTCTCGTGATTTTGTATCAACTTCGATATTATAAGCATTGATAAATCTAATATCAGCTCCAATATCTTTAGGAGAATATCCATTAGTACTATAAAAGAATTCTTCGGCCTTCCTCATAGCACCTTCGGATAAATTCATATGACCTTTTTGATGCACAAATGATATAGGAAGATTATAATCTATAATCAATCTTACTATTTCTTTAAAATAAGATTGATTCAACACAGGAGCATCATCTGATCTCTTAAGTAGACCATCAGCATTCTGATTATTAACCCATCCATATATCCATTCTCTTAATCCATATATACAGATCTTAGAATCAGAAAAGATTCTAAACCTATCAAAATCATAATCTTTTCTATTTCTATAATATAGAGCCATTAATACTGCATGATATATAGCTAATATCTCTGCAGAGTTATTGGTAGCATTAAACTGTCTCACATAATAGCAGTCTATAGGAGATTTAAAATCTTCTGAAACCAAATATATACCTGCACATCCAATTCTATGGTAAGTATCCATAGAAGCATCACAAAAAATATTTCCTATACTCATTAAATTATATCCTTTCAGATAATCTCTTTTATTAATCTGATGTATTAGCTCTATTTATAATATACAATTACATAAAAGAATGAGGGTAGTGGAATAACCACTACCCTCAAATTGGTGCCCAGAAAATAATCTTAGCGCTTACGCCAATTGACCTTCTTGTTGCTCAGGTCACGAGTCAGCAGAGCAAGCTCCAGAGTAGCAAGACCCTTGAAGCCATGAGCAGCTTCCTGCTGTGCAGCAGCAACAATTTCCTTAACCTCTTCGGCAGGAGGAGCAATGACAACAACATCAGCGCTGTCGATGTCTACGTCAACAGTCTCACCAGAATCGAGCTGGCCAACATCGGTATTGGCAGCAGCGACCTGCTCAACAGCCTCAGCAGCATCTTCGATCTCGTTCTCTTCCATGAAGTACCGAAGCTGAGCGTACTCAACTAGATACTTAATGCGAGGAGTGCCATGAATACCAGCAGACTCATGACGAATCAGGCTTACCATCTCTGCAGTGACCTTGAGCTCAGTGGTGTCAACAGGCTGACCATTGCTCTCTACAGGCTCACCGGAGATTGCAGGAATGTTTTCCATAGCGTCGTCGAGCTCAGCGACGACATCCTTCACCTGCTGGGAATCACCAAAGTTCTCAGCAGAGGTCTCTTCAGCTTCTTCACGAATAACCTTGTAAGGATTGATAAACAGCTTAGACATTACTAGATTTCCTCCTAATTGTATTATTTATGAATGTTGTGATATAGTATTCATAAATGGAATTTATTTATATGTTAGACCTAAGCTCTAAAATTAAATTAATTAGTCTAATTTGATAGTATTACCTTCTACAATTTCTCCTATTCTACCCTTAAGCATACCTATAATCTCATTAGTAGAAGGATTTTCTCCAGGCATACCAGACATATCAGCATAAATAAATTGTTTACTAAGAAGAGTCTTATATATATCTTCATACTCAGATTCTGGAGTATTCTCCAGTCTCTCCAGAGTATCGAGTTGTTCTGGTAGAATCCAAGGCTTATAAGCTTCTGCAAAGTATTTGTAATTACCATAATAATTTCTTGGAGAAATAAATAGATATCTATTTCCTACTAGTTCATGAACAGTAGCAGATAGTGGAATAAGTCCTACACACATGTTGTAATGTAGATACATAACCTCTTTAGCTATCAAATGCTCAGCTAGAGGTTCATTAAAAGAAAGTCTCTTTCTATATACTATCTCACATATATCGCATAAAGAGAAAGGTCCATGATGAATCTCTATCTTAATAGCAGAAGTATCTGAGTTAGTTACATTCTTATAGAATGCACACTCTGTCATATTAGCATATTGTTTCAGATAAGATACCATAGCTCTGTATTCAAAGCTACCTCTTACTGTCTTCTCAATAGCTCTAATAAACTTAATATACTCTTTAGGATCATTTAGATCCCAATCTTGAAGATCATAGTCTGGTAATTCATCTATTTTAATAACCTTCTGAGGTTCTACTAAATACTCATAAGGTTGTCTTATATTCTGAGGATCAATCATAAAGCTTCAACTCCTTATTATTATAATGTAACTTAATTGAATTATGATAACTGACAAAAAAGAAAAGGTGGGGATATTACTCCCCATCCTCTTCTTCTCCATATCGGGCTTTATAATATTCAGGATCGGTATCATGAACATATTCAAGAAAATCAGCCATATCAAATTCTTCATCATTACTCATATCGAGTTCATCATTTCTATCTATGTCTACAGGAAGTCCCATTATTACTACTCCTTCATTATATCTTTCTTAATAAGATCTTCAAATTTAGGTTTATTTAAAATCCTAAGATCTACAATATATGCATTATCATGATCAGATAGAATATCATATATATGATCATACCCATCTTGATTAATCAATGCATGTAGAATATTATTACCATCGGTATCATCAAGATTATAATATCCGTTTACTCTCCTAATAATACCAGGGATAGTTTGTTTATATTCATATATATTAATAGATGATTCATCATCATTATATTCAATCTCTATAATTCTATCAGAACTACTGAAATTTAATGCATCACTATACGCTGTTGGTTTATTTATGTCAATTCTTTCATCATAGAATAGAGTCTTACAACTAGTAAGTGCAGCAAAACATCTATATCCATAATTAGATAGATTTATATTAACAAAAGATCCATCAAGAAACAGAAATTCCGCAATACTATCATTTATATTTTCATAGATCCTGACAGCTATTGCTTTATCTCCGTTAAACATATCTATTACCTTAGTATCCAATGTATCCTTTTTGTACATTATATACCTCTTTTATTATTCTTTTTATCAACACCAATAGCTCCATATACAGCATTTTGAAATAAACTATGTATGAAATGTACAGATTCTGGGTTATCTTTATTTTCATCAAGATACTTTTTATATTTTTCTTTTATTTCTCCAATTGAGTCTTCAATCTTTATCACTATTAATTTTCTCATTATTACCCCTTCTCTACTCTACATATTCTTCAGTCTCAGGATAAAATACCTGATTAATAATTTCAGAGAAGAATTTTTGATTAGTATCTTTACAATACTTTTCTACTAGAGCAATATAATCCTTCTTTATAAGAGGAGTACTCTCTATCGGTAAATACTTTCCAAAAGGAATATTAATGTGTTTGAATTCAAATAATTGTTCTTCTGTTAGATAACTCTCTGGAATATATAGTTTAAGAAATCCATTAAATTGCCCATAGATATCATAAGCTATATTATCATATACCCATACAAAATGGTATAGAGGAACCGCTAGACAGACTTCTCCTCCATCAAAAGTATTCTTTAATAGATGAGCAAAATGCCAACAATATCCTGCTCCGAATACATTTTGAAAATCATCAATAGTATTTATATCTCTGATTTGAATTTTGTAAGTAAAACGACTGATAAAGTCTAATATAATAGATTTAGGATATTTATACTTTTTCTCATTAGCAGGTGAAGTCATCGAATGATTTCCTTTCCCTCATATCCATAAAGTAGATAGACTTCTTTTCACTATCAGGAAGAGAGTCTATATACTCAATTAATTCTTCTACAAAATATTTATTAAACTCATCCACATAATTAAATCTAAAAGTTTTTCTAGAAGCATCAGGGCTAATAATGGTAGCAATAGGAGAATAATTTTCTCCATATTCAATTGCTACAATATAATCAGAAAAATTATCAGAAGTAATATTATACTCTCTTTCTTCATAAAAGAGAGTATATCCATTAACCTCTTTAAGACATTCATATCCTTCAACAGTCAAATTTATTCTTTTAGAAGTTCCACCCATATATCTAAACTCTGCTACATCACATTTGCTATCAGAAGTTTTATATAATCTAACAGCAAAAGGTACAGGTTTTGTAGATATTTTATTGTCACTTTTATCACAATATTTCAGTGCACATTTATTGCACACATAAAACATAGGATTTTGTTTATTTTCAGCAAAGTACTTTACAGATCCACTAGTATCACCACAGAAGTAACATTCATGATCATGACGATTATCAGGTTCTAATATACCTAATTTAAATCCCATTACTCTCATTGCTATTTTTATCCTTTATAAATCTTCATATTTAGGCCTATTCATCCTATTATCTGCAAAGTATATAGGAGAATTATCTTCTTCATAATCTTTACTGGTATACCTCTTAAATTTCATATATTGATTACTATAACTGATATCAGAAATATCATATCTAGAATCATGGTCATAGATAACCATATTTTGATAATATCTATTTTCACTATCAGTAGTGTCATAAATTACAATAACTGTAGCTTCTTTAGAAAGTTCCTGGAAATTATCTCCATTTACGATTCTCTCATCATAGAAATACATACTAGGATTAGCTAATTCATGGATATATTTATATCCATACAGAGAAAGATTTATTCCTATATAGCTACCATTCTTGGATTTAAACTCAGCAATGGTGCCATATTTATTTTCATATATTCTAACTGCTATAAAATCGAGATCTATAAAATCATTAAAAGGATCTTTATCAACTACTAGTCTCACCATCTATTGTCTCCTGAATAATAATGTATCTGCTAATAGCATTATTATGATACTTAGTTTCAAGCTTATAAATATCTTTTTCAGGACTTTCATCCATAATACAATCAGTGATCAGATTCATTTCGATCTTAGGATTATCGGTATAATACATTGCTTTTACATAGTCAATATCTTTATCGAGAATGAACTGAAGGCATTCTCTGACACTGGTCTTTACACACAGATATCCATACTTTTCAGGATTGATATGATCATCTTCATCAATACTAATCAGTTCTGTGACTACAAAAATCTTCATTACGCTTCCTCCTTTCCTTCCTCTATACTATTATATTTTACAAATTCATTAGCAAATATCATTTTCATATGACATGCTGTACATATACACTTCTTTTTTCCTGTGTCTTTATCTTCGATAAATCTATATGCAAAATTTCCACCACATATGTCGCATTTGCTTTTAGAAAGAATATCATAGACATATTCTGTAGCTAGTTCTTTTCTACTTTTCATATCTTAGAATATCTCGTCATATTCAGGTTTTGCTCTCTTATCAATGAAACGGATACTACCAGTTTCAATATTAATATTCTCTTTAATAATTCTCCAATAAGTACTAAACATATCTTCAAGATCATCACCAGAGAGAATATACTCTTTCTTTTCGGGCCCATTCCAAATACGCATATTGGGATGGATGCCAAATGCTCCATCGCTACCATCTTCGATAGTAATCACAATACTATCATTATACCAAGCCAGATCCTGAAGTCTTGCAATACCACTTTCATGAATAGGAATAGGATCCTTATAGTCATAGAAATAGGTCTGAGGATCAGTGAAGTTATAAAGGCCTTCATATCCAAACTTACCGATTTCAGTAGTAATAACAACACCATCATTAAACTTAAATTCAATCACATCTCTATTATCTTTATTATCAAGAAAAACAGCTACAGCTTTCTTATTAGAAGATACAATATTAGAAATAGCATTATTTAGATTAGCCATGTTTTCTTCCTCCTTCTTTTATACTAGACTAAATCCATTCGTCAAATTCACATTTCTTTCTCTTATCTACAAAGAAGATATCTTTCACATCTCTATCTTTAAAGATAGGATCAAAGTAATTTTCTCTCTCTTCAACAACATCGAAGTTTATTACTCTATAATTATAATTATTATAAATTACTACAGCCTTTGGCTTAATAAGATTCTCAGAGTAGATAATTACAGTAGGATTTCCTTTAACTATCTCATCTGTATCAATCATACCATCTTTAAGTCTCTCATCATAGATAAGAGTATAAGCATTAATATGTTTAGGAATAAACCAATATCCATAGATACTGATATCTACTCTAATAAAAACATCATTCAAGAAACCAAATTCCCCAACAGTAATACCATTCTTAGTCTTATAGAATCTTACCACTCTGGCAATCTTATGATTACAAAGAGGATCTTTATCTATTGACATGCCATAAATACCTCTTTGATTCTTTTCAATGATTTCAACACAATTACTACAAGTTAATCTTTTGTTTCCCTCATCATCAACTGTGTAGAAATCTATATCTCTATTATCTCCACAAATATGACAATGATCATATTGTGTTTTACTGTCTTTATCAAGAGGATAAAAATGAATCATATCATACCTCCTATATACTAAAATTAGAAAAATTAATATTATCCATTCTACTTCTTCTCAAGTTAAGAGCATTTAAGCACTTATCACATACTACAATAGTTTTATGCTTTGCTTGCTGCTGATATATCGGTCCATTAGTTGACATGGAACTCATACTAATTTCAGGAGCTTTTTCATATGACATCAGCTCAAATATTCTTGGAGTAGCTATATATACACCACAGATTTCACAGCTATAGTTATTCATATCTAGCATTCAACTCCTTATCTGGATCATCGGGCTTACAATATACAGGATTATCTTCTTCCTCATATTCATTATATGATTCTTCGACATACTTATCAGGTTTAATTATACTTCTATAACGAGTAACTTCTTTATTATAATACTCTTTACCCATTCTAACAATATTGGGTATATAAGTATAGCAGGAATCAATGAAGGCTCCAATAGAGAAATCTCTGTCTTTAACATAATGAGGAATAACCTCTTCTGTATTTACAAGATAAACACAATTATCTTTACCATTCATATCAATCTCAAATCTATGAATAACAGCAAGCGCTGCATTGTACATAATCTGCTTAAGAGTATTTTTATCAATATTGTCATAAAGATCAACAAAAGCATTAATGAAAATAGAATGTACCGGAACAATCTTTACTGTATTATAAAGATTAAATCCATAATATCCTAATTCAATAGTACCAATAGTCTTATGATCACAAACAATATCTGCTACAGGAGAAACAGCATCCTTATGCTGCTGATAATAATCTTTGTCAAACTTTACTTTACAGACCTTAACAGTCTTTTCCATTATTTATAAATCCCCTTTCAAAAAATCTAATAATCTTATTAATATAATATACAATTATTATAAAAAATAAAAAAGAAGAGGCTGTAGAGTAGTTTCTACAACCTCTATTATTATCAAATAATACCAGCAAGCATTACCATTATATCTTCTTCCACATCCAATACATCAAAAGCTATCTTATGGTAATAATCTCCATCTTTATTTGTATCTTTATCATCAGGATCTCCACCGTCTTTATAGATCCTGTATTTCTCTCCATATTCTTCTAATTTCTTTTTCATTACAGCTCTAAACTGTTCAAATATACCCATACAAAGATTTTCATACTCATCAAAACTCTTATTAAAGTTTTCTTCATACGTGCTATCAGAAAGAAAATACTTTAGATCAAGAAGAATTCTATCGGTTAGATAATCCAGTGCCTTTCTATCTTGACTTTCTTCGAATTTTTGGAAGTCTCCCATATTGGTTATAAATATAACCTTTCTAAACTGATCGTTATATTTATTAAGAATAATCTCTATTGCTTTAATTACAGCAATAATCTCCTCTTCAGTATAGTATTTTTTATTAATAACATCTGTGATATATTGTATAATATCTTTAATTTTGAGATTAAAAGCATTACTTGCTGCTCTATCCATTAATTATATCATCCTCCCTGGTATCAACTTCAAACCCAAAGAGAATATCAATAAGATCTGTTATAGCATGTTCCGAATCGAAGAAATCACAAAAGTTTTTATTTTTATCACTCAAATTAGGATTATAACATTCCTTCCTATAATAATACCATGATACCATAACATCCTCAATGAAACTACTAACTGCATAGGAGAAAGTTCCTATGATATCATTGAGTCTATTTCTTGCTTCATCCTCATTGATTTCTTTAGAGATAAAGAGATTCTTAATCCCATCAATATCTTCAGGAATATATACTTTCACTTCATATTCATCATAATTAACAGTCTTAACTTTCCCATCAAGACTCACAAAAAGATTCTTTACCTTTTCTTCATCATATTCATCATAATACTTAGCATTTTTGATGATATGATCATAAATTTTCTTCAGTTTATTCTTAATGGTAGAAAAGCTCTCTTCTGTGAGAGGCTTAGCCATAATATAATCAAACATCTTCAAACCTCATCTTTCTCTTAATTTCATAATAGCATTCTTGACAGTAAAGATCATTATTAACCTTATAACCTATCTCTTGTCCTTCAATGACTTTTGTACCACATTTGGCACACTTAAAGATAGGAATATCTTCTCCTAAGAGAGTAACCTTTTCATCTGTAATCATATCAGTATTATATTTCTTCTTCATCTCATCACGCCCAAATTTCTTTGCTTTGAGTTCAGTATTAGCTCTTATAATAAGAGTACCATATTTAGTAGCATCAAAGAACAACTGAGCTGTATATTTCCAGACCTTCATATATAAACCTCTTTAATCTTCAGGAATAAGAGCATCAACGATATTAAGAATCTCGTCTTCAATCTCATTGATCTTTCTATACATAACATCACTATTATGCTTATTCAGCTTAATAGCTGCACTGTACTGAGTAAGCAATTCTGTAATTCTCTCATTGATAGCAGTCTTGATATCAGTATAATTATTTGCTTCTTCTAAAGCCTGTTTGAAACCATCATCTGTGGTTTCTATTTTGTCAATAACCTCCTGAATGTCAAACATATTTATACCCCCTAAAATAATGATCATACTTATTATTATAATATATAATTATTTTTATGAATAAAAAATATAGAGTATAGAAATTAATCTATACTCTATTATTGGTCGGCGTATGGGGACTTGAACCCCAACAGTATTTCTACCGACGGATTTTAAGTCCGTAGCGTCTACCTATTCCGCCACACGCCGAAAAAATGGTGGTCCCGCTCGGACTCAAACCGAGATATCTTTCTCTTATGAGGAGAGTGCATTAATCAATTTTGCTACGGGACCATATAGTTATTATATTATTACTTATCACAATATAATGTCAATGGCGTTCTGCTCGGTCAACTCCATTAATAGAATTATTTGTCAGAACCTTACCTACACACTTCCATATGCACCAAAGATGTAACCATCAGATTACTACTTATATATTTATAATATACAATTATATGTAATTATTGTATCAAAAATAAATAGAGATAGAGTTATATACTCTATCTCTATAATATTAATTATCTATTAGCATTATGAATAAGAAATGTAAAGTATTTAATAATAGAAGATTCATAAGAGTTTTTAGTAGCCACTCTAGATCTCCTTCTTAAATAAGCAGGAGAATTATCTTCTAGAAAACTCTGTACTATATTCTTAATTTCTACTATTTCTTTTTGTTTAGCATTAGGTTTAGTAGCAATACTATAAGTGATAAAAGATATGTCTGCTACATCTTTATTTTTAGCACTAGAATTGGCATAGTATGTTGTAATTAGCAGTTCTATCAATCTTCTTACTTTAGCAAGATTAGTTCTATCATTAATGATACTTTCTATAATAGCTCTTAACTCTGATGGTTTTACATTCTGATCAGCAGACATTTTACAAATAGAATAATCAATACCACTATTGTTAATAGTATTAATAGCCTTCTCTACAGCTCTTTGCATTCTAAGAGAATCACTGTCTGCCAGATGGTAATCATCTTGATCTAAAGAGTCACTATCAAAAGTAATATATTTATCTTTCTCATTATAAATCTTATAATATTCATCAGCTATATTCTTCATAAAAGATCCTATACGAGAATGAAGCTGCTGAATAAGATATACTACATCTTCATCAGAAAATTTTCTAAATTTCTGATTATAGCTAGATACCCAAGTCTGATCTATAGATTGAATAGATCCTAAGATAGAACCTGTCTGTACAAGATCAAACTTCTTAGAGAGTTTACTGTTAACAACAAACTCCATTACATGTCTAATAGGAGCTACTTTAGGATATGATCTATAATGAATAGAAGGATAGAACTTACCAGAGAAAGAAAGATAAATACAAGCAAGATCAGTTTGTTTCTTATCATTCTTCTCTATAAAGTATCTAATTACACAAAGCTGCATAACAGTAAGCTCATCCTTGGCTGCTCTGGGGTTGAAATTATCTATTACACCATAGTAGGTTTTATCTATATATTCTTTAATCTCTGTATCAGAGATATTGAATACTTTAAAATAATTATCTTTATCCTGTTCTCCAAAGTATAGTCTAGAACATGGTACTATATCATAAAGATCATTAGATCTATATTCCATGAATTTATTCAGCATATTTTTATATGCATCCATTGTTTTCTTTTCATTAAGCTTCTTTTCAATAATAGGATATATATTATCTAGAACAGATGTTGTATTATTCATTTATATTAACACCTCATTCATCATAGATGTATTTATTTAATATAATGTGCTCTGTTATAATAACAAAAAATAAACCACAGAAAGGGAGGGAGCAATTGCTCCCTCCCGTTGTTGTTCTGTGTTGAGATCAGAAGATCTCAGGCAGCTTGGCGCGGATGTACCATTCAGGGAACATGCTTCCCCTCTTGGAAATCCAGCTGAGGACTTCGTCGCCGACCTTGCCGATCTCCTTGGAGGAGATGGTATAGGAGACAGGCTTCAGGTGAAGCTGCCCCTTGTCGTTGACGACAGGGTCGAAATAGAAACTCAGGCCATCGGCCAGGTCGTATTTCAACGCCGTCTTCGGGATGTTGGTATCCCGAAGCTTGGGATTGAATCCCAGGACCAGCACAAGCCGGTCCTCCAGCGCATCGGGCATGTTGTAGCGCTGGACGAAGGGGAAGCTGTCATTTCCCTTCATGAAAGAAGCGCGATACATCTCGCCTTCTTCATAGGGGAAGTGACGGGTTCTGTACTCGTCGTCACCTTCATAGGTGACGTCGAATTTGATTTGAACGCCCTCCTCATTGAGGATGGGGCTGACCCGCACAGTGCGGGTCAACTGAACCTCCTGTTTCGGATCGAAGATCCTCCAGAAGGCGGGCTTTTTGTAGCCCGTATTGGGCAGTCGGTCTCCGGCACCTTTTCTGATGAAGGCACCATTATCCGCCGCGTCATCGAGGACGATCTCCGGATTCTGAGTTTTCTTTGCCATTTTTGATACCCCTTTCTAAGTGTGAGTAGAATAATGATTTTGAGATTTTTGTAATGAATAATCTCACACTCATATATATTATATATAATTGAAAATATTAATTATTACAAAAGATTTGTAATAAGGGATACTGAATGATCAGTATCCCTATAATTATTAATTACTCTTCTTCTGCTTCGTCTTCAGCTTCATCACATGTAAATGCTTCACTTGGAATAGCACTATAAATGGTACTATAATCTCCAATGATGAAAGACAGGATAGTATTAAGAACACCATCCTTAATGATGCCATTAACCTGAATGGTGGGTTCCTTGATCTTCTTGTATGCATCAACATACTTGGCATTAATATTGACAGCAATATCACCATTATCGGTAATATTACGAATATAGCCAACATTAATATTACCACGAGCATTTTCGCTATCAGTGAAGACATCAGACTTCTTCATGCTAACAGGGCAACTCATCATCCTAAAAACATTAGCATCATTGAGAGCAGCAAGGATATCATCAAGAGATTCAATATCAAACTTAATTCCATTAGGGGTAAAGCTTCCAGTATCCTTAACATAGAAGACAGGGATGTTCGTACGATAGCTGCTAGGCTTATCGCTATTTCTGTTATTATTCTTCTGAAAACGACGCTTACTGTCCTGATAGTTAGCCATTTTAACAAACCTCCAATTAAAACATAAATATATTGAGTATGTACTGTACTATAGTGTTACAATACCTAATTCTATTAATATGTATCTATATAATTATTTTTGTAATTTTTTATTAAAATAATTATATATTATATATATGATACTCTCACCCGACCAATATCAAAAATATTAGAAAGGTGGATTTTAAGTTGAAACTCAGAAAGTTCGTTCCAATAGTGATGTTTTTCATGGCACTATTCCTGATCATCACAAACTTCCAGATGTTGTTTGGAACCAATGTGTACGCATCTTCAAAGGAAATCGAAAGAAAGGAGACAACAGAATCTATAGTTGTCAGAGAAGCTTCTGCAACTAAAATGCTGGCAATCCCCTACAACGAAGACAAAACAGAGAGTATCGAAATATTAACCCTGGGATCAAAGGCTAATTCCAATGATTCTGACGATTTGTTCGAGACAGAAGATATTGCTGTAGATGTCTATGAAACAGCTAATATCTATCTTGTTAATGAACTCAAAGAAGCAGAGGAGTTAAGACTATTCTACAGCAGAGACATTCAAGACTTCTCAAACTATATCTCTGTAAAAGAGTATTATGATCTTCTATATCGTGCTTATATGAATATCTGCAACAACAATGATGTAGAAGTCAATGTTGAAAGTCTTCCATTCTATGATACTGATGATAGAGCAATTAGTAGACTTCACTATATAGGTATCATTGATACAGAGTATAAATGCATATATCCCAATCAGCATGTCACAAAAGAGACTATTGCTGATAGTATATTCAATATGTATCTGTATTTTGCAATAGTTCCTGCAGAGAAGATAAATTATATTGAAACAGTATATCCTGCTGATTCAAATTATATAGCAGATGCTCATAAGTCTTCCATGGAGTTCTGTATGAATCTTCATATCTTCAATCTTGATGAAGAATCATACATTAACCCCAAGAAGAATCTCAGATATGATGAAGCTATCTGCTTTATTCTGAGGTCTTACAAGTATATCAATAAATACTGCTCTGAGGCTGATCCTCTCTTCACTAATAAGGTAAATACCTATAGATTGTTGAGGAGAATTACAGGTCTTAATAATGCAGCTGTGAGTGGTATTATGGCCAGTCTTCAGGAAGAAACTGGAGATACATTTGATCCTGATATTCACCAATGGGGTGGAGGTCCAGGATATGGTATTTGTCAGTGGACAACTGATGGCCGTAAGAAAGGCCTATATGATTACCCTAGTGTATGTGGATATCCATACGACACTTTAGAGTGTCAGGTAAGATATCTTCTCTATGAACTTGAAACAATGTTCCCAAAACTTCTCACAGAACTTAGAGAGATACCTGATACATCTGATGGAGCATATAAAGCAGGATATAGGTTCTGTAAAGTATTTGAAGCTCCGAGAGATCTGGAAGGTTGTAGTAATTCAAGAGCTCAAAAAGCAACAAACTACTTTGCAGAATACAGCAGTTATTAACAAAAAAGAAGTGGGTCTCTTAATTGAGGCCCACTTTCTTTTTTTTTATAATGAAGATAAATCTTGATATTTATAGATGTATTATACAATTATTACTGGTTTAAATGATATAGAAGCACCAGAACGCCAACTAGCAGCACTGGAGCTGTAGTTAATAACAACATAGAAAAGTCCACAAATAGTACTATCATTAGATCCACCACCGCGAAGAGTATAACGAGTACCACTACTTTGATAAAAATAATCACAATAATAGCTGCTATTGGTTTAAATGATAGAGTAGCACTAATAGTCCAATGAGTAGTTGTATAAGAATAAAGTGGATAAACAAAGAAAGCTCCACATGAGTTACCATTATATGAATGGCCACCACGAGAGATATAATGAGTACCTGAAGTTTGATAAAAATAATCACAATAAAAAATCTCATATAATTTAAATGATAGGGCAGCACCAACGTACCAACCTGCACCAGAAAACGAATTATGCAGATCAACATAGAAAACACCACAAGCAAAGCCACTACTACAGGAACCACCACATCTAACATATGCAGTACTCGTAGCTTTATATACTATAGTTTAAATGATATGGCGGCACCAGTGAACCAGGAGGCAAGACTAGAGCTGTTGACGAGAAGAATATAAGTGAAACCACAATTAAAACCAACATTACAGTTACCACCACGATGAGCATATGTAGTACTCGTAGCTTTATATATGATTTAAATGATATAGAAGCACTAACGCTCCAGTTTCCAACATTAATTGCATAACTTAAAGCAATGCAAAATATACCACATGGATATCCAGCATTAGAACCAGCACCATGAATACTATATTTTGTACCATTAGTTTGATAAAAATAATCACAATAAAAAGAAGAGGTTTAAATGATATAGAAGCACCAAAATGCCAATATTTATCAGCAAAACCATCATTTAAACGATTACAATATACACCACCAAAGTATAAAGATAGTCCACAGTTACCACCACGAAGACTATATTTTGTATTAGAACTTTGATAAAAATAATCACAATAAAAAGAAAGAGGTAGACCAAAAAGATCTACCTCTTATTATTTATTCTATATCTTGTCTTGTAATATTGACACCTTTGAGCAACATGGCTCTATTAGAGTCAATATATCTAATTAGTTCTATATCATTCTTTACATCTTCAATTGTATATCTAACCAATGTTCTAACAGAGTCAGGTCTTAGTGCAGACTCTCCTAACTGTTTAGGATCTTGTTCACCTAAGCCTTTATAACGAGTCAATCCGTTAGGAACACATGAGTTAAACATAGTCATGACTTCATAAATACTCTTTTGTTCACCATCTACTTTATAAAAGAGATATCTATTACTATTAATCAACTCAATGATATCAGAACAAGCAGAGATGAATCTATTGTTTAACAAGAAGTAATGGTATTTACCACTTTCTAGTCCTTCAATAGTAATACATCCATCTTTATTTCTATATACTTTAATAAATCTAAACTCTTGTTCTATAACTTTCTTGAAAGTATTGAAATTAAAGTCTTTAGATACATTGTATTTATATATTACATTAGCACTCTTATTAATTATTGGAAATACATTATCATTGGTTCCAGCAGATATATTGTTGGAGAAGTTATTGATAATATCATTATAGATAACTATTTTCCTTTGTTTATCAGTAAACTTAATATAAGGAGCAATCCTATATAGAATAGCTTCTAATAGATTACTGTTGATAGCAAATGTATTGCCTACATAGTCCATCAAATAAAGATATTCCATATTCTTAACAAACAGTCCAGATATTTCTACATTACTCATCTTATTATTTGTGAGAGTAGTAAGAGTATGAGTTTTAATAAAGATAGATTGAATATATTTAGTAAATTCAATCTTATCAGTAAAATACTTCATTCCTTTACCTACTTTAAGACCATAAAGTGGAGGTAAAGATCCATATACTCTACCATCCTGAATCAACTCAGGCATATACATTAAGAAGAATCTCAATAGCAGAGTTCTGATATGAGCACCATCAGGATCAGCATCTGCCATAAAGATAATCTTTTCCCATTTTACTTTAGAGAGGTTAAAGTTCTTACCATAACCTCCACCTATAATAGTTATAATAGCTGCTACTTCTTCATTAGATAGAAAAGCTGCTTTAGATGTATTAAACGCATTAGGTAATTTACCTCTAATTGGATAAAGACCTTGACAAGTATAATCTCTACTATTTTTAGCAGCCCCAAGAGCTGAATCACCTTCTACTATAATAAGCTCTAAGTTCTTATTACCAGAAGGTTGTAAATACTTCTTGGGTTTACCAGTAAGAAGATTAGATTGATATTTAGTAGATAGCTTAACCTTCTCATTATCCTCTTTACTACGAACTTCAGCAATATCTTTAATAAACTTACAGATTTTCTGAAGATCATTACTATTCCTCTTAGACCAATCATTAAGAGCTTTAATTGTAGTATTCTTAATAAAATCAATCATATCCCTATTAGACAAAATAGCCTTAGACTGACCAATAAAGATAGGATCAATATGAGCAGCTACTACAACAGCTTTCAATGCAGTCTTTACATCAGAATTTATAATACTAAGTTTCTTATTATTGGATAGATAGATATTATTCATATAATCTCTAAAGAATAGAGATACACCATCAATAAATCCTTGTACATGAGTACCACCCATAGTACAAGTGAAATTACTGAAAGAAGTTATATCTTCATTACTTGATAGATCACTAGAATCCCAAGTAAAACAAATTTCACATTTAGTAGTACCATTATCTGCTTTATAATAGATAGGAGCTATAACAGGACTTTTACACTTATTATAAAGACCAGTCATAATACCATCTTTATTTACAAGATTTTCATCAATGATTGTTTTACCTTTCTTATCAACAGCTTTGAAAGAAAGTTTAGTTCCAATATTAGTTAGAGGTAGAATCTTAATGACCATATCAAACAACTCTGCAGCTGTAAGTTCTACAGGTCCAAGAGCATCAAGAGATGGTCTAAGATATACAGTAGTTCCTTGTCTATTTTTTGGACAAGGAATATCCTGTTCTACAGGATTTTTATTCCATGGATATCCTTCAATAAATTCTACATGTTTAGCTTTTCCTAGAACATAAGAATCTACAATGAAGATAGAACTAAATGCAACAGCACATACAGCTCCTATACCATGAACACCAGATGAATATTCTCCTGGTTTCTTATTATAGTTTGATGAGCTATGCTCTGTATTATATACTTTAAGAATCTGACCATGAGGAATGCCTCTACCATTATCCTCAATAGTACAAGAACAATCTTTCTCATTATAGAATATTTTAATATAATTACATGGAGAATCTTCCTTAATAGCTTCATCAACAGCATTCTGGAAAATCTCTCTAAGACAAGTCATCCAACCAGAAGTTCCAATACTACCAATATACATTCCAGGAAGCTTTCTGATGGCTTCTATAATAGAATCTATAGAGGTAATCTGATTGGCATAATTCTTAATATTATCTATATAAGCTTCATTATTGGTTACATTCTTTTTATCTGTAGCCATTAATACTTACTCCTCTTTCTTTTCCATATATTCTTCCAATGCTTTCAATATTGCCTCTTTACTATAAGCTCTATTATTTCTATTAACTTCAGTAAGATTAAAAATAGTATTAAGAGCAGTATCCATCTTATTGAATCTATACTTAAAAGGATTTCCTTCAACATTAATCTCAGACATAAATTCATCATAATGTCTGATCCATACTTTCTTTTCTCCATACAGAGCTTGATATACTACACATTTGATAGGCTCATCGTCTGTAGTATATGCTTCTGGATAAAGAATCGTATATAAATACTTTTTATCAGCAAAATCTGCATCTGTATTGTAAAAACTCTTATAATGGGCTACAATGTCACCTTGCTTAAATTGTGTAGGATTAGACATACAAAAACCCTCCAAAATGAATTTAGACTAATATAGTGTTATTTACACCACAAAAGTTAATTTTATGCATATTTCACCATTTTGCACTCTCTCAGCCTATTCAATTGAATAGGCTCAGAAAGAGGATGTTTAACTAATTTTATGATATGCAATTAAAAAATAAAATAGGATGGAGAGAATAATATCTCTCCATCCTATTAAATGTTTACAGGTTGAAAGCCTTGTTCTGAGCTACATCCTGAGCTTCAGGAGCAGGCTGAACAGGGGCCGCCTGAGGAGCAGGAGCTGCTACAGGCTGAGGAATCACACCAGGAGCAGGAGCATTCGCTACGAAAGGATTGGCCTGCACAGGTGCTGCATAAGCCTGGGGTGCAGCATACTGCTGAGGGGGATACTGATAAACTACCTGAGGCTGGGGCTGCGGATAAGCATAACCAGCTACAGGCTGCTGGGGATAGGCATAGCCGACAGGCTGGCCATAATAAGGCTGAGCAGTCAGGCTGCCGAGAAGACCCCAGTTGTTCTGCATGTAGGTGTTCCCTGCATACACGCCGCCCGCATTCTCAACATTCGCATAACGCTGGAAGTTGCGAACAGAGCGATCATACATAACAGGAAGCATATTCAGCAGAGGCATGAACTGGAAGTATGCACTGGCCAGTTCCGCAGGGATATCGAGGTTGACCGTCTTGCAGGTCTGCAGAATGTCATTGACAGTCTTGAGTGCAGCCTTGACATCTTCAACGGTGCCGTCGAACATAGTGAACTGTGCACCACAGATAGAGCACTTATAGTCTTCCCTGATCAGATTTCCATCCCTGTCATAAACAGGAACCTTGGTCAGAGTGGAAGCTCCATTGTGCTTATGAGTGCACTGAGCCCTCCAGATATCCTTCTCATCGACCTTTACAGTAAGTGCATCTTCCTCCTGCCTCAGGGCATTGATCTGCCCATCGGTAAGAGGCTGAGTGTACTTGGCAGTAGGACGATTCTGATAGAAGGTTGCCTGGGGCTGCGCGAAATAGGGATTTTGCTGTACGCCATAGATGTTGTCTGCCATGGTTGAGGATCCTCCTTGATTAGATTTGAGTTGTATGCATACTCGATTTTATAATATACTTTTATTTTTTAGTTTAGACGATTATTTTTTACTAAAAACGTGAAAGTATATTTCTCCTCAGTATTTGATAGTTATAATAATTTTATTTCTAAATATACAATCTTTCAGTTAAGTATTATAAACAGTAACTTGAAGTATAGGAAGCTTCTTCTTAAAGATCTTAATACCAGGACTAATAGAACTTCCATAAGGAATCTCTCTTACAGGAACATCTACTGTCTCTTCTGTATTAACAACTCTAAGAACTTCTCTATCATTATTATTAATAGCTAGAATAGTTTTGATCTTATCATCTTTTCCAAGCTTAATTACATTAAACCCATTTTTTGCTCTCTTATCTCTAGGAAGAGCATCTATAGGAACTCTATTAATCTTATTACCATCAGTAATAACTACTATGTCTTTAGTAATAGGACTTATAATAGCTATACCGTCTATCTTATCTGTATTCATTGATTTCATACCCCTACTATTTCTCTTCTGAGTAGGAATATCATTAATACTGAGTCTTATAGCTTTATGATCAGAATAGATAATAGTGTCTACTCCAGCTGAAGATAGAAATACACGCTCTACTCTATCATTTTGATCTACCTTAGAATATACAAGTCCAGATCCAGTAATATTAAGTAATTCTGTTAATAGAATCTTCTTTACCATACCGGTTTTTGTAATTACTATGATATAAGTAGACTCATTAGTCTGATTTTGTTTATCCAGTACTCTAATATTCTCTTCAGATTGTACACCAACAATAGTAGAGATCATTCCTTTAGCAAGAATCTTCACATCAATACCATCATTAGCTTTATCAGATAGAGGAATATTGTTTACTGGAATCTTATAAGCCTTACCAATATCATCAAATAGAATTAGATTATCTCTATTATCAATCTTAATAAAAGATTTTGCAGATTCGTTTCTATTAAGTTTTACATTAACCCCTTCAGGGAATTTCTTGATAATATTTTTATCTGTAGTAATAATAGTCATCATACCTGCAGGTACATCATCTGATACTTTATTAGCTCTAATTAGTTTACAAGTTCTAGGTGTATTATACTTATTCTTAATATATAAAAGTTCCTCTCTGATCTCTTGATCAATATAAGAGTCATTAGAGAGTTTCTTCATAACTTCTTTCATTTCACTATTTAATTCTTTAGCTTCTTCTTTATATTTATTTAGATAACCAATAGATAGTTTCTTTGTATTTACATTGATAATATAAGAAGCTTGTAAATCGGTGATCTTAAACTTCTTAATTAACCACTCTGTAAGCCCTTCATCATCAATAGTTTTCTGAGACATTATTTTCTTCAGTACAGTATCAATTTCTCCAGATTCTAGAATCTTAATATAAGCTTCTTTCTCATGAAGTTTAGTCTGAATCTGCTGGAGCATATTAGAATAAATTCTAAACTTTGTCATTCTCCTGAAATCTATCCAGCTGAGAATATATCCTTTATAAGATAATCTAATAGGTTCCAGTCCATTAAGAACTAAGAAGTTCTCTCTAATTCTATCTTCTAATTTAGTATTCTTATATAGTACTTCTCTCACATACTCTGCATTACTACCAGGTTTAAGTACTATTACATATCTTAGTTGTTCTTTTCCATTAGGGCCAAGAGAAGATTCATCAAAACAATTTTCTATCTGAACTAACTTCTTCTTGGCCACAAGATTTTCTATATCATCTGTAATACTATTGAGATATAGAAGGTCATGAGTACTCTTAATAACAAGAGCTTTCTTGCCCTTATAATCTTCAATATCAATTCTAGATCTTATTTTATAATATCCAAATCCAAGATCGCATAAAGACTTCCAGTCAGTATCATCTACTATATAACACTCTTGACAATGATCAGGAATAAGAATAATATCACTATTTGGATTATCCATTAACTGTAGAGTAGCATCAATTACTTCACCAAGATTATGAGAACTAATCTCACACTTAGTTCCGACTGCAATACCAAAACATCCATTAACCAACAGAATAGGAATCTTACAAGGAAGATATTCTGGCTCCATATATCTTCCATCATAGTTCTCAGTATAATCAATACAATTCTGACTTTTCACTATATCATCTATATAAATATCATAAGCAAATTGGGTTAATCCAGCTTCTGTATATCTTTGATTTGAAGCTTCATCAGGACCTCCCTGAGGAGATCCCATATTACCCTGACTCATTATCAGGGGAACTTTACAACTATACCAAGATCCCATACTCAGCATAGCACTATAAACACCAGTATCACCATTAGGATGATACTTCTTCATAACGTCTCCTATGACTGCAGAAGACTTAACTTTTCTATCAGGAGATCCAGGATACACTTTAGTATCCTTATACATACAATAGACTATTCTTCTATTTACACATTTTAACCCATCCCTGATCCCAGGGAGTACTCTTTTATATGTAATATAAACTGCATATCTTTGATAATCTGAAATAAAAGTTTCACCAGCATTTTTATTAATTATATTCTCGGCCATAAATAGTAACTCCTCTTATTCTCAGATTGATTATTTTTAAGTTATTTAAGATATATTATGTAATTAAATATAAATATAAATGGGTGATAGAGCACTAAACTCTATCACCCATATAGTTTGTTTTAGCTATGAAGAGCAACAGTCAGTACATCAGTAGCAGAAATATTGTCACCAATAGCATGGACATTAGTTACAATAAAACTGTCACCTTCTTCAGCATCACCAGTGATGGTAATAGCATAATCAGTAAGATCAACAATCTTATCATTGAGCATCCATACTACATCTTCGTCAACAGTAGCTGCAGTGAAGAGCCAGCTTCCACTCTTGTTTCCAATAGCATCAGCAAAGTCACCATCATCTACAGAGACAGAGACATCAGCAGTAACGATACCAGAGTCGTCTACAGTTACAGTATCACTGGAATCACCATAGACGAGTAGAAGCTTTACAGGTGTATCTACCTCATCAGGACGTACTACATCAGGAAGGCTATGATAGAACCCTTCATCCAGGCACTGGCAGTACTGGTCAGGGCTACTACCATCAGAGCATTCAATACTCTTGATAGCCTTGTTGCTCAGAGAAGCAGAAGCACCGCTAGAATTACGATAAGTGATATCATACTTAGTGGTACCATCAGCAATCAGCTCCATAGGAACTTCTTCACTATAAGCTTTAATGAAAGTTACTTTATATTTTCCATCGGGCTGTTTCCAGCATAGAATCTTCTGTAGTGGCATGAAAAAAGACATATCAACATTTCCTTTCTTTAATTACATGATTTAATAGAATTAGACTCTATTTAAATGTTAATCAATTAGTTCTCAGTAGAATAGTATGTTGCATCATTACCTGCACTAATATAATTCCATTTGGTACCATAATTAGTGATAGTAAGATCAATAGATTCACTAGGATTATAAATAGAATAAGGAACCTTTATAGACAAGCTAGTATTACAATCCTTAAACCATGCATCATCCTCAGAAGAGCATTTATCAATGGAAGAATTGAAACCAAACTTTACATCTACAAGACTACCGCATCCATTAAATATCAGTTTACCAAGATTATTAATACCTATCCTTACACCTTCAGGTGCTTGGAATTCGGCAGAAGTAAGACTTGTACAATTAGCAAAAGCACTATCTTCTACTACATTTACATTGTTAGGAATATAAATACTGGTCAATGCAGTACCAGAAAATGCATATTCTTTAATAATAGTTAATTCAATATTTTCAGGTATATCAATTTCTGTAAGAGAGGAGCAATTATAGAAAGCTTTCTCTCCGATAGATGTAATATTATCATACATAGTAACATGTGTAAGAGCTGTACATTCACTGAAGCATTCTAATCCAAGAGAAGTTATACTTTCAGGAATTACAATACTCATAAGGCTAGTACAGCCTTCAAACATTGTTTGTGTGATTGCAGTTAGACTATTTGAAATAGTTGCACTAAGAAGAGCAATACAACCTCTAGCTATACTAATACCAACAGATACAACACTATTGGGTATAACAAGAGCAGCAATGTTTTCACAATCTTTAAATGCACCATTTCCAATAGTTAACAATCCTTGATTAAGAGTAATACTGCTTGCAGTACATCCAGAGAATGCATATTCTCCGATATTATATATATTAGCTCCAAGAGTTATAATATTAATATCTTCAATATCTCTAAATGCACCATCAGTTATTATCTTAACAGGATATACTATATCATTTTCTACATCATAGATAGTATCTGGAATGATAATATTTCCATTTTCAGGAATAGAGACCAATCCAGATCCATTGGTACCATCACCTACAAGATAATATGTACCATCATTACTTAGTACATAATTTATTTCAGCTGTTGCTAATTTAACTTCAATAGGAACAGTTAACTCATAATCAAAATAATCACTATCTCTATAGATGACAGTAATTTCTGTCACATCTGTAGTGAGTAGTTCATTATAATGATCATAGGTATAATCTGTTAAGAACTCTGTACTTCCATCAATCCAATGTATAACAATCACCATACCAGTAGGATCAAACTTCTCTGTTGTATAATAGAGAGTTTTATCAGGTGGTTGTGTCATTTCTATATAGGATACTCTTTCACCATATGCTGTAACAGTAAAGTTATCAGTAATACTGAAAATGACAACTTCTCCGTTTATGCTGTTGTAAGAGTAATCTCTATCTTTTTGTAATATAACTCCTGTACTATCTATTCTAATAATAATATTCTCAGGAAGAATACTACTATTTACAGAATAAATATAAAAACTATAATTAGTCTCACCAGGATTAATAACCGTTTTAGCATTAGTAGTAAGATTATAAAGATTATAAGTTCCAAAAATAACGTCAAATCTATAGTCTTGTAGTACAGGATATACATATATATTCGATGGATCATTGGCATATCTTGAATTACTGGTAAGACCTTCAGATTTGGCAGCTATGTTATCATGATATGAGAATGTAGGATCAGGATTTTCATGAGTATTGTAAGGAACCAGAGTATTCTCTATATAGAATTGTCTGATAAGTTTTACAGTAGACTCAATGAACTTATTATTTTCAGCAAAGGAATTGATATCATCCATATCAATAGCATCATAATTGAATACAGCCAACTTCTGTTCAGAAGTACTAGACATATCGTTATATAGCCAGTATACAAACTCAGACATACCAGATCCATAGTTATTAAGTGTTAGACTATCATCAATATAATAACTAGTACCCATATCGGCATATCTATGTCTATATGCTAGCTTTTCAATAATATTTAGTATATCTTCTTTACTCAATCCAATTTTAATTACATATTTCATAAACTCTTCACTGGTTGGATCAAATTCACCAACAGTTGTGAGTTCATTAGAATCTATATAACTATCAAATCTAGCTTCTAGAGTTGTAGGTATATATTTTACAATAGAAATATTATTATAAGATATAGATCTAGTTTGATTAGGATCTTTGAT
>Ga0265298_10002042_pt1 | contig 28928 bp, 21 predicted proteins | sample AusTroGonzalo_MG_3_FD_193486 | JGI IMG/M metagenome (GOLD analysis project Ga0265298, IMG submission 193486) | Bovine rumen microbial communities from tropical cattle in Woodstock, Queensland, Australia - Gonzalo_01 | ecosystem: Host-associated > Mammals > Digestive system > Stomach > Rumen ...
GTACAGGCGTACTTGCTCTCGTTGTAAGAAGCGTGGGGGCAGTCGGTGTCGGTACGGTCTGCATAGTAGAAGGGGATGTTCAGGGCGTTACCCTCGGTGGTGCTGAAGGTACGATAGGCGAAGGTGTTGTCACGCAGGCCATAACCGTTGCCGCTGAATACGCCCAGGAATAGCATATAGAGCTGGAAGTTCTTGTACTTGAAGGTGTTGGCCCAGGAGAGGCGGAAGTTCTCGTCGGTGTTGCCGATGATGCGCTTGTCGCTGGGGCCGGGGTTGTCGGTGAGGCCGCCGTTGGCGTCATAGAAGATGGCTTCACCGGGCTTGGCGATGCTGCCGTCCTTGTCGATGCCGGCCACCTCGTAGGTGTAGATGACGTTGATCGGGTAACCCAGGAACAGGCCGTTGGCGATATCGTCCTGGCCGTCACCGTACAGATCGACGATCTTGTTGCGGTTCAGGGTGAAGACGTAGTCGGAGGTCCAGGAGAAGTCCTTCTTCTTGATGTTCTGGGTGGTGGCGTTGATTTCGATACCCTTGTTGTCCACACGGCCCATGGTAGCCTTCTGGGAAGTGATACCGGCGGTCATCACGGGGATGGTGCGATTGAAGATCTGGTCGGTGGTCTTGGAATAGTAGGCGTTCACGTCCACGTGGATACGTCCCTTGAGGAAGTCGCCCTCGAAGCCGCCGTTCCAGGAAGTGGTGGTCTGCCAGCTCAGATCGGGGTTACCCAGGGCGCTGATCTTCTGACCCCAGTGGATTTCCTCGTTGGAGTAGAAGGGGATGCCGCCGTCCTTGGCCAGGGCCACGGTGGAAAGTGTTCCGTAAGGTTCCAGCGTCTGGGCGCCGTTCTTACCCCAGGATACTTTTAGCTTGAGCATGTCAATCCAGCTGAGCTTCTTCATGAATTCCTCGTTGGAGATGGTCCAGGCAGCACCGAAGGCAGGGAAATCACCCCACTTGGAGTTGGCGCCAAAGACGGAAGATCCGTCGTGGCGGTAGGATGCGTTCAGGTGATAGGTGTCCTTGTAGGAATACATGGCGCGGACCAGGTAACCTACGTCGGTGTGGAGGCTATAGGTGGGACTGGTGTAGTCCTTGGTGTCGGCGTTGGAGAGGCCGTGCCAGCCCAGCAGGGTGTTGCCGGCGGTGGTGAAGCTGGATCCGGTCATGGAATAGTTGGAGGACTGGTCGCTGTCTCGGGTGTACACCATGGTGCTGCTCACGTAGTGGTCACCGAAACGCTTGCTGTAGGTCAGGATGTTGTCGATGACCCAGTACTTGCGCTGGGTGGTGGAGATGGAACCGTTGGCGTCCTTCAGGCTGAAGTACTCGGGATCCTGGCCCTTGCCTTCGATATCCATTTCGCCCAGCAGGGCCACGTAGTAGTTCTCGTGGGTGAAGCTCATCTGGCTCATGTTACGCTCGCTGTAGGAAGCGTTGATGCGATAGTTCAGGCCTTCGACCCAGGGGATGTTGATGCTCAGGTAACCGCCCAGGTTCAGGTTCTTGTAACGGTTTTCCTTCTCGCCGCCGTACTCGACGGGCCAGAGGGGATGGAAACGGGAACCGGAGATACCGTCGGTGTAATAACGGAGGCGGCCGTCGGGCAGGTTGGCGCTGCCGTAGGGAGACAGGGCGAAGAGGTCGTAACGGACCGAGGCGCGGTTGGAGTCGTCCAGGGTGCTGGCGTAAGCGAGGTTCACGCCGGCTTCGATGTATTTGGAGATGTTGCTGGACAGGTTCACGGAGACGTTGTTGCGTACGAAGTGGTCTCCCACGACGGTACCCTTCTGGTCGGCGTGACCCAGGCCCACGAAGTAGTTGGAGTTCTTGGTGCGGCCGCTGAAGTTGAGGTTGTAGTTCTGGCTCCAGCCGGTCTGGACTACCATATCGTACCAGTCGGTGACGATGCCGGCGTTGTAGTTCTGTTCCTCCATGTAGGTCATGAAGCTGATGTCGTCGAAGCCGGAGGTCTTACCCTGGCGGGCGTTCCTATATATAATATAGTCGGAGGGGCTCAGGACCTGCGGGACGTAAGTCGGGCGGGAGAACTGCTGTGAGGTGCTGAAGGTGATGGTGGGCTTGCCTTCGTCGCCCTTCTTGGTGGTGATCATGATCACGCCGTTGGCTGCCTTGGAACCATAGGCGGCCAGGGAAGTGGCATCTTTGAGGACGCTCACCTGGTCGATGGAGTGGGCGTCGATATCTTCGATGTTGCCGGGGAAGATGACACCGTTCAGGACGATCAGCGGGGCGGTGGAAGTGGCGTTGATGGACTTCTTACCGCGCACCAGGATGCTGGCGTTCTGCCCCAGGGTGCTTTCTTCTGCGCCGATGATGACGCCGGACAGGCGGCCGCGGAGGAGGTCGGAAGCAGTCTGGAGACCCATGTCTGCTACGGGAGAGTCAGACATCTTGACCACGTCCACGGAACCGGTGAAGTTCTTCGCGCGCGTGGTACCATAACCGATGACCACGACGTCCTCCAGGAGTTCCTGGGAGACCTGCATCACGATGGTGAGCTCATTCTTGCCCTTGACAGGGACTTCCACCTCGTCGAAGCCGATACTGGTCACGACCAGCACCGCGTCGGCGGGAACTTGGATCAGGAACCGTCCGTCAACGTCGGTGGCGACGCCGTTGGTGGTTCCTTTCAGCATAACGGCAGCACCGATGACGCCCTGTCCGGACTCATCGACCACCGTACCACTTACGTTGCGTGTCTGGGCCCAGGCGCTTCCGGTGAGGAAGGCGGCTGCGAAAGACATGCAAAGGAAAGCAAGTACTTTTTGCATACGGGAAAGATTAATGGTTAATAGTTATACGGTTGTGTAGTTTAGTCGTTAGTGTCTGCTGCAAAATTAGCGAACTGTTCCATTCGACCTTTTAAATCGTGCGTGGGATTAGGGCTGCGTTTGTATCCAATGAGGGCGCAGTTTGTGACCGGGGGTGTCTAAGGGTATGATTTGTTACTTCGGGGGTGGACAAACGTGGCTTTTCTTGCTATCTTTGTGTTCAAATCTACCCACTGACGATGAGAAAGCTAATAACGGTCTTCACCTTTTTCCTTCTTTTCCTGGTCCCTTCGAGGGCCGACGATGTCGTCGCCTTCCGCCATTACACTACGGCCGACGGCCTCTCCAGCAACCAGATCAATGCGGTCTATCGGGACTCGAAGGGTATCCTGTGGGTGGGTACCAGCGCGGGCCTGGACCGTTATGACGCATACCGTTTCAATACGTATTCCGAGGAGGACGGCCTGCCGGGCCTGTACGTGACGCGCCTTTCCGAGGACACCCAGGGCCAGATCTGGCTCTACACCACGCAGGGCGTCGCCTGCTATTCCTACGAGCAGGACCGCTTCCTCTCCCCTGAAGAGGGATTGAGGCCGATGGGCATCCGCGCATCGGCCCCCTCGCTTTTCGGCGGCAGCCCCGACCACAGCTATTTCTGGGTGGCCGAGGACCGAGTCCTTTCCGTTTACAGCGCCGCGCAGAAGCGGGTGATGACCTTCTCCATCACGGCGGCCAACACGCATTCCTGCGCCTATCGTAGCGGCTGCCTCTATTTCGTGGATGCCGACGGCCTCCTGCGCCGGGCGAACCTCCAGACGGGCCTGGTGGAGACCATCCAGGTGCCGGAGGAGTACCGCCGTTATGTGAACCGGCCGGACGCGCTGCAGCTTTTTGTGGATGAAGCCAACGGCCTGTGGATTTCCACGGGCATGTACGGCTGGGTGATCCACCGGTCCATGAACGGCACTTGGGAAAAGATTGACCTGGCCGCCATCGCGGGCGCCTCGACGGGCATCGTGGACATCGCGCAGGATTCGTCCGGCAATATCTGGGTGGCGTCCAGCCACCTGGGCGTTTTCTGCATCCGCCACGACGGGCCCATCCGCCAGATCCGCCACAACCCTGATCAGAGCTTCTCCCTGCCTGGAGACCGGGTATCGGCCCTCTATATCGACAAGGACGACATCGTCTGGGTGGGCATCGGCAAGCTCGGCCTTTCTTCTTATACGCCCTGGTCGCAGGCGCTGCTGCATTTCCATATCCCCGGGGCCGATGACATCCTCGCCCTCTGCGAGACGCCCGATGCGGTGTACGTCGGCTCCAACGGTACGGGCCTGTGGAAGGCGGACCGCTACGACGGGGAGTTCCGCCCTGTGCCGCATGCGCCAAACATCGTCAGCTGCCTGGTGCTGGACGGGGCGGGGGACATGTGGATGGGCTCCTGGGGCGACGGCGTCATCCGCATGGATCCTTCCAGCGGGCGCATCAAGGCTCGTTATACGTCGGCCGACGGCCTGCTCACGAACTCGATCATGTCGCTTCGGCCGGGGAAGGACGGGCAGATTTACATCGGCCAGTATCAAGGGGTCGTGCAGCGACTCAATCCTTCCACCGGAGAGATTGTCACGCTGTTCGAGGACCGTTCTACTAACCTGCGAGACCTCTCTTTCGTCAATGACAGCACGCTGGTGGTGACGATTTCCGTCGGCCTGGTGACGATGAATCCGGTCACCGGTGAGCGCAAGGCGGGTCCTGTGCTGCCTGAGGGCATGAACGCCAGCGTGCTGTTCCAGGACCATCAGGGGATCCTCTGGATCGCCGGCCGCCGCGGCGTGTGGTACTGGAATCCTTTCCTGGACGAGCTTACGCAGCTGAAGGAGGCGGACGGGCGTCCCGTGCGGGCGGCCACCGGCGCCACGGAGGACCTTTTCGGCCGCATCTGGATTTCTACCACGCATGGCATGATGGCCATCGACCGGAACGGCGAGGAGTCTTTTATCCGGCATTACGGCACGCGGGACGGCCTCGGCCTGTCTGAATTTAACGCGCGTTCCATCATTACGCTGCGGCAGGGGGCTGTGCTGGCCGGTACGCCGCGCGGCATTGCGGTGCTGCATCCGCAGAGCGGGTACAGCAATGCGTTTGACGCGGGGATTTACCTGACCAGCGTGGATTATGCCGGCGAGGACCACAACGAGGTTTCGCGGGTTCCGCGCCTGGAGGATTCCGAGATGGTCATCACGAACTCCATGCTGCCGCTTTCGCTGTATTTCTCCTGCCTGGATTACACGGCGCCGGAAGCGGTGACGTATCAATATAGGATTAAGGGTTTCAGTGACCGCTGGACCACGATGTCCGGTAACGGCGTGCGTTTCTCCGTGCTGCCTCCGGGCAAGTATGAATTAAGGGTCCGGGCCTGCAATGACCAGCATATCTGGTCGCCTTATATCAAGTCGCTGACGCTCATCGTCCGGCCACCGTGGTACCGCAGCACTTGGGCAATGATCCTGTATATGGTGGTGTTGTTTATGCTTGTTTTCTGGTTCCTGCGGCTGATCCTGCGCCGCCGGGAGCTGGCCGCCGCCATGGAACGGATGAACAAGGAGGCCGAGGATCAGAAGAAGCTGGTGGACATGAAGCTTACGTTCTTCGCGGGTGTGAGCCATGAGCTGCGTACTCCTTTGTCTTTGATTATCAATCCGCTGGATGAGTTTGTGAAGCGCTATCCGCAGTATCGGGAGGGATTCCTGGAGACGGCCCGCAACAATGCGGGTTACCTGAAGGAGCTGATTGACGAACTGCTGTCCTTCCGGAAGATGGATGCCGGGGGAGAGCGCATGCAGTACACACGCGGGAATATCGTTACCGTGGCAAAAGATGTTTTCGTTTCCTTCCAGAATATTGCCGACAAGCGTCGGATCGACTATGACTTCCTGGCGCCGGATGCCTGTGTGGAGATGGCGTTCGACCGGGACAAGATGACGAAGGTCCTGCGCAACCTCATTTCCAATGCGTTCAAGTTTACGCCGGACAGCGGCTCCATCACGGTGGAACTGCGGCGGGACGGCTCGGCGCTATTGATCAAGGTTTCCGATACGGGTCCCGGCGTCGCCGCAGGCGAACGGGAGAACGTGTTCAAGATGTTCTATCAGTCGGAGTCCAACGCCATGGGCGGCAGCGGTATCGGCCTGTATCTGGTGGACCAGTATGTGCGCATGCACGAGGGTACGGTGAAGATTTCGGACAACGCCCCGCACGGCGCCGTGTTCACGCTTCGGATTCCCATCCGCACGTCGGAGCCTTCCGCGGCGGTGACCGAGGCGGGTTTCCAGGACATCAAGGTCCCCGGCAAGGTGAACCGCCTGCCCGGCCCGACGATCCTCCTGGTGGACGACAACGCGGAGTTCCTGGATTTCCTGACGGCGAGCCTGTCGGAGCGCTACCAGGTACTGCGTGCGTCGGACGGTTTCATGGCGCTGGACCTGCTGCGGGAGAAGTCCGTGGACCTGGTGATCAGCGACGTGATGATGCCCAACATGGACGGCATGGAGCTGTGCCGCGCCATCAAGGCCGATGTCCACACGTCCCACATCCCAGTGATCCTTCTCACCGCCAAGAACGGCGAGGAATTTCAGCTGGAGGGCCTCCGGCAGGGGGCCGATGACTACGTCACCAAGCCGTTCAACATGGACATCCTGCTGAACCGTGTGGAGAAGCTTCTCTCCAAAGTGGATGCCGGGGAGCCAACGCGCGTGGACGTGATGCCGCTGGACCAGCAGTTCGTGAAGAAGGCTGTCCGAGTGGTGGAAGAGCACATGTCCAATGCCGATTTCTCCGTGGAGGACCTGGCCGCCAGCATGAACATCTCCCGCGGCTACCTGTACCGCAAGATCACGGCGATCACGGGCAAGAGCGCCATCGAGTTCATCCGGACGATCCGTATGAAGCGGGCGCAGCAGCTGTTGGCCGAGAGCCAACTCCAGATCGCCGAGGTGGCCTATCAGCTGGGCTACCATTCTCCCAAGACCTTCGCGAAACATTTCCGCCAGGTCTTCGGCATGAGTCCGTCCGAGTATATCCGTAGTTGGAAGGCTCCTACGCCAGAAGCTTAAGGAGCTGTTTTTCTGTGATGCCCGGGTTCAGTGTCCGGATGTGGTCGCTCAGGCGCCGGAGGGATTCTTCGGGGCTGTGGTCCACTTCCAGGTCCGTGCCTTTGGCGGCTTCGAATGCGGCGAAGAAGGGAACGGCGGGTTTGTCGAAGAGGGCTTCGGGGGTGCAGAAGGAGGAGGTTTGCCAGCCGTTATAGTGCAGGTCCGGTCCGCGGTACACGCGGATGATGTCTCCGGTGACGACGCGGCACTGCTGCATGAGGCGGCAGATGAGGGCATCGGCCTGTCCTTTCTTGATGTTTAAAAGGCCCCGCACTTCCTTGATGCCGATGCTTCCGTTTTCTTCGAGGTAATTTAATATTTGTTGCTGGGCTTCGTCCGGCTGGTATTTTTTCTGGGCGCGGCGGTAGTTCCGGAGTTCTGCGTACCATTCGATGGTGGCGAAGGCGGCTTTTCCTCCCAGCAGGAATTTTCCGTAGGCGATTTCGCCGCTCTGGACGCAGGGGATTTTCCAGTCCCACGGGGTGTAGGACAGGTTTTCCTGTGTGTCGAACCAGTTTTCGGAGGCGGTCATCTCTTCGATGGAATAGCCGTTTACGGGATTGGCGAAGAAGGGGACGATGCCGAGTTCCCTGATGGTATCCAGCATGGCCTCCGCGCTGGTGATGTGCGGGGCTTTGTCTGATATGGCTTTTCGTTCGAAGGACATGTTCAAAAGTACGAATATTTCTTTAATTTTGTGCTATGAAATTCCGCGTTCCACACACCTATGTGATTATTTTCGCCCTGCTGGTCCTGTGCGCAGTGGCTACCTGGTTTGTTCCCGGTGGACAGTATGTCCAGTCGCCGGAGGGTCTCTCTTACGAGGTGGTTCCTTCCGTGCCGCAGTCCTGGCAGGTGTTTACGGCTATCTATCACGGTTTCGTGAAGCAGGCGGGGATCATCGTCTTCATCCTGGTGGTGGGCGGTGCGTTCTGGCTGCTGAATGCGACGGGGGCGGTATCGGCCGGTATCGGTCGCTTCATCGCCCGGGTAGGACGCCGCGATAAGTGGGTGCTGGTGGGGATTACGCTTTTGTTTTCGTTGGCCGGCGCGATTTTCGGCATGAGTGAGGAGACCATCCCTTTCGTGGGCATGGTGGTTCCGCTGATGCTATCGCTGGGCTACGATGCCTTCATGGGCATGCTCATCGTGTATGTGGCGGCTAACGTGGGTTTCTCCGCCGCCTTTTTGAATCCCTTTACGGTCGGTATTGCCCAGGGCATGGCCGATCTGCCCCTCTTCTCCGGCATGGGATATCGCATTTTCTGCTGGGCCTTTCTGACCGTATTACTGGTGGTCTTTGTGTTGGTCTATGCCCGCGCGCAGCGTCTGGAGGTGGATAAAGTGGATACTTCATCCACCTCCCAGACGTCGCTGAGCAGGCGTCAGGCGTGGATTCTTGTAGTGTTGGGAATTACGGTGGTGCTGCTTGTTGTTGGTGTTACTGTCTGGGACTGGTATCTGGCGGAGATTACGGGGCTGTTCCTTGTGATGGGAATTGTTTCTGGGCTCATTGCTGGATTTGACTCCGGGCGCATTGCAGACGAACTCATTGCAGGGGCTAAGGACATTCTGTCGGCGGCCCTCGTTGTAGGTTTTGCTTCCGGCATTATTGTTATCCTGCAGGATGGCAAAGTGGTGGATAGTATTCTCCATGCTATGCAACAGGGCCTTGACGGGCAAGGGCCGTTAGCGTCCTTATCGGCCATGTACGGCATCCAGTCCGTGATCAACTTTCTGATTCCCAGTGCATCGGCCAAGGCCGCCGTCACCATTCCCATCATGGCTCCCTTTGCCGACATGGTCGGCGTCTCCCGCCAGGCTATGGTCCTTGCCTTCCAGTTCGGCGACGGCTTCACCAATATGCTCACCCCCACTTCCGGCGTCCTGATGGCCGCCCTTGCCATGGCCCGCATCCCCTACACTAAGTGGGTCAAGTGGATCTGGAAACCCGTCCTGGTATTGCTGGCCCTCGGCCTCTTCCTCCTCCTCGCCACCGCCCTCGTCCCTTCCTTCTAAGTTTTCCCCCTCCGCCGCTATTTGCCCTTCCTTCGACACCAAAAATCACCCCCCGGAGAAGGTCCGGGAGGTGATATGTGAGGGTGCCTCTGGAGAATTAGATGGCCAGGGTGAGCATCAGGGCGCCGACGAGGCCGAGGATGGCGTAGAACTCGGGGAGGGCGGCGTAGATGAGGGTGTTGGTCTGGACGTCGTGGCCCTGGGAGATACCTACGATACCGTTGGCGCAGACCTGGCCCTGACGGATGGCGGACAGCATGCAGACGAGGCCGACACCCAGACCCACACCGAACAGGAGGGGACCGTTGGCGGCGAAGTCAAACTTGTACACCAGGAGCCACATGAAGAAACCTACGAAACCGTAGATACCCTGCGTAGCCGGAAGGGCCGACAGGATGAGGTAGCTGCTGGATTTTTCGGGAGCCCGCTTGAGGGCGCCTTCCGCCGCGTTACCGGCGATGGTCGTACCATAGGCACTGCCGATACCGGCCAGGGAAAGCATCAGGCCGAGACCGAGATAACCGAGAATTTCGTTCATAATCGTATAAAGTTTTAAATCATTATTTCTTGATAGGCCGATAGCTGCGCCCCTTCCCGTCGTAGCCGGAATTCTTGAAGAACTCCAGGAAGTTCAGTCGGAGCGGGTGCACGAAGGCGCCCAGGCAGCACATCGCGAGGTTCAGCGTATGGCCGATGACCAGGATGACGGCGAAGGGAATGATGCCGAAGCCGCCGTCGCCGAGGGTCATCGTGGCGATGTCGTTGAAGGCCTTGCCGAGCATGCCGCCGGCCAGGCCGAGGGCATACAGACGCAGGTAACTCAGGACATCACCCAGCAGGCCCGTCACCGTATTATAGGTCTCCCAAAGACCCGAGCCGATGTTCTTGAGCGGATTGCGGTGGATGTCGTTGAACAGGAAGATGCCCAGCGCGCTGACCACACCCAGGCCGATGACGATCCACTTGGTGACCTCGGCGGGAATGGACAGGAACATGGCCAGGGCGCCGAAAGCCACGCCGCCCACGATGAGCAGCGTCCAGCCCCAGGTGCCCAGGGAGCCCAGGAATCCCTTGTTCCTGGTCGCATAGACCGTCTTCACGACCATGGCCAGGCACAGGTGGATGATGCCGATAACCAAGGCCAGGACCATCTGGGCCTCGAAGCCCGCGATGGTACCCGTGATCATGACGGCTTTGAGCCAGGAAGGGATCCACGGCAGGACGGAGATGTCCACGCCGAAGAACGTATGCATGACGATACCCACCACGAAGGTGCCCACGCCGAGGATCGTTACCAGCGGAGCCATGTCCTTCATGCTGTCCACCTTCTTCAGGAGCAGGCCGCCGATGATGAGGGCCAGGCCGTAGCCGGCATCGCCCATACACATGGCGAAGAACAGCAGGAAGAAGACGGAGATATAGGGGGTGGGGTCGAATTCATTATAGTCCGGACGGCCGTACATGTCGGTGAGCAGCTCGAACTGACGGACGAACCAGTTGTTCTTGAGCTGGATGGGAGGATTGTCCTCCACCACGGCCGCTTCTTTCAGATAGAGTACGCCGATCTTGTCCAGCGCAGCCGAAACCTCTGCGTCCTTCTCCGTGGGCGCGTAACCCACCAGGGTGACGATGGTGTCTTCGGCCGCAGGGACGGCGGCGGCGCCGGCCAGATGCAGGTCTAACTGAGCATACAAAGAAGAACGTTTCTGCTCCAGTTCCGGGACGCGCTCCTTGGCGCTGGCGATACGGCTGAGCACCTTGGCGAAGTGCGCCTTCTTCTCCTCCATGACCCGTTCCAGCTCCTCGGCGCTCTGCGTAGGGGCTGCGATCTCACCGGGGAGGGTATCCGGACCGGCCACGACAAACCAAATGGAAGACTTGTCCTGGTCTATGACAGACAGGGCGTATTCATCGGCCCAGGAGGCCTTGAAAGCCTTGTTGGAGAGCTTGTGGAAGTGCAGGGGGACACCGGCCTCGGCCAGCTGTGCGATGGCGTCGGCATCGAAGGTGCCCCACTTGCGGAGCGCGGTCAGTTCCTTTTCCATCTGCTTCAGCTCCTGGGTGTCGTCGGAGTAGCGCATGAGCATGCCGCCGGCGAGGCGGACGATGTCACCGTCGATGAACTCCGGCTTCGTGCCCTCGGGGACTTCGGCCTTGTTAAGGCCCTGGATGAGGCCGTCGAGCAGTTCGATATCGGCCTTCAGGCTATGGGAGGCGTCGTCGATGGGCTTGGCGCTGCGCGTAATGTCCACAAGACCCAGCTCCTGGAGCTTCTCCAGCAGGTCATTCTGCGTTCCGTTGAGCAGAATGAAGGAATATTTGGTCATCGATGCAATCATGCCATGGAGGCCTCCTCTTCCTCTGCGTGCCGGTTTTTCACAATCTTGGACGATGCCTTGGAGAGGTTCTCCTCATCTTCCATATAGCGCTTGATCTTGCGGATCGCTTCCTGGTAGCCGGGAATCTGCACCTTCTCGTACAGGTTCACCTTCTGGGTGGTCTTCTTGCGCTGGTAGTCCAGGATACGGGCTTTTTCCAAGTACACCTCGCTCTCGATCCCCAGACGGCTCAGGTCCTTGAGGATGGCCACGCCGTCGGCGAACCAGGCGGGCTTCACGAAAGCGTTGAAGGGTTTGATCTCGTAATGGATCTCTCCCAAGGCGGGCGTCTTCACGCCGGCCACTTTCTTGGTATAAAGTTCCACGTCCGTGATGGAGATGAGTCCGGGCTCGAACTCGTTCCACAGGGCGGCCAGGTAGTCATAGCGCTGGAGGGCATCTTCCAATTCGGCGGTCAAACGGTCGCTGTCGGCCTTGGCTTTGCGCACTTCCAGGCGTAGGGCGCTCTCCTTGTTTTGAAGGGTAGGGAGGGCCCTCTGCCGGACTTTGAGCTGCTTGCCCATCTCCGTCAGCGAGGTTTTATTGTATTGGAATTTAATTGCCATAAATGATGAGATACGCTCGGCCCAAAGGGCCTCGGTATGACATTAGGATTTCCAGTATTTATCGATTAAAGCTTGTTTGATACCGGTTTCGGCCGGGGAGAAGTACTTGGCGAAGAGCTTCCAGGCGGTGTCCAGCATCTCGGTGATGGAGATGTTGACGTCGATGGCCAGCAGCTCGCGGGCGTAGTCCTTCGCGTAGTTCAGACAGCGGTGGTCGTAGTCGGAGAGGTCGAAACCGTTCTCCAGCTTGGTCTTGGCGTTCTGGGCATCGGCGTACAGACGCACGGAAGCGTTCATCACCTGGGAGTGGTCCTCACGCGTTTTCTTGTTCTGGACCAGCTGCTTCAGACGGGACAGGCTGCGGAACGGGTCGATGATGACCTTGCCCGTGTCGGAGTCTGCGCGCAGGAAGAGCTGACCCTCGGTGATGTAACCGGTGTTATCCGGGATGGCGTGGGTGATGTCACCGTCGTTCAGGGTGGTGACGGCGATGATGGTGATGGAACCCTCGGTGGGCAGCTGCACGGCTTTCTCGTAGATCTTGGCGAGATCGCTGTATAAGGAACCCGGCATGGAGTCCTTGGACGGGATCTGGTCCATACGGTTGGACACGATGGACAGGGCGTCGGCGTACAGGGTCATGTCGGTGAGGAGCACCAGCACCTTCTCATTCTTCTCCACGGCGAAGTACTCGGCGGCGGTGAGGGCCATGTCAGGCACCAGCAGACGCTCCACCGGCGGGTTCTCCGTGGTGTTGATGAAGCAGATGATCTTATCCAGGGCGCCGGCGGCCTCGAAGCGGCCCTTGAAGTACAGGTAGTCGTCGTTGGACAGACCCATACCGCCCAGGATAATCTTATCCACATCAGCGCGGATGGCCACGTCGGCCATCACCTGGTTATAGGGCTGGTCCGGGTCTGCGAAGAAGGGGATCTTCTGACCGGAGACCAGGGTGTTGTTCAGGTCGATACCGGCGATACCGGTGGGGATGAGCTGGGAGGGCTGGCGACGCTTGTACGGGTTCACGGAAGGACCGCCGATCTGGCGCTCCTCGCCGTCGATTTCGGGGCCGCCGTCGATGGGGTGGCCGTAGGCGTCGAAGAATCGGCCGCTCAGCTGTTCGCTCACCTTCAGGGTCGGGGGCTCTCCCAGGAAGGCGACCTCCGCATTGGTGGGGATGCCTTCGGTGCCGGAGAAAATCTGCAGGGTGACGAGGTCTCCCTTGGTGCGGACCACCTGGGCCAGGCGGCCGTCCACCACGGCCAGCTCGTCGTTGGCCACGCCTTTGGCGCGGAGCGAGACGGTGGCTTTCGTGATGCCTTCCAGCTGGGTATATATTCTCTGATATGCTTTCATAATTCTAAAAGGATGAGATCCCCGGTCAAGCCGGGGATGACGGACTACGCCGTCATCTTTTTCACGGTTTCATTGTAGGCCCAGAACTGCTCGCTTTCGTAGGCGGCGTAGTTCATCTGGCGCAGTTCGTTGATGAGAATCTTGAAGAACTCACGGCACTTCTCGAAGTCTTCGAACTCGAAGTCCTTGTCGCAGATTTCCAGGACCAGGTCCAGCATGAAGCGCTGACGCGCCAGCGGCGTAAGGGCGTCGATGGCGTCGAAGGCATCCTGCTGCAGGATGACGAAGTCCACCAGCTCGCTCTTCCAGAAGTTCACGTGGTAGCTCATCGGGACGCCGTCGTCGCCGAGGATGTTGATCTGCTCGGCGGCTTCCTTACCGCGGCGGATGATGTTCTTGGCCTTGAAGACTTTCTCTACCCAGCCCTTCTCCACGGTCTTGTCCAGGTATTCCACGATCTCCGGGTAATCCAGGTACTTGGAATAGGACTCGAGCGGGCCGACGGCGGGATAGCGCTTCTGGTCGGCTCGGTTCTGCTCCAGGGCGTAGAAGCAGCGGGCGGCCTTCTTGGTGGACTCCGTCACCGGCTCCTTGAGGTTACCGCCGGCAGGGGAGACCGTGCCGATGAAGGTGACGGCGCCCGTCTGCCCGTTGTTCAGGACCACCATGCCCGCGCGGGCGTAGAAGTTGGAGATGATGGCCGACAGGTCCACGGGGAAGGCATCGGCACCGGGCAGCTCTTCCATACGGTTACTCATCTCACGGAGAGCCTGGGCCCAGCGGGAGGTGGAATCGGCCAGGAGGAGGCACTTCAGGCCCATGGCGCGATAGTACTCGCAGATGGTCATGGCCGTGTAAACAGAGGCTTCACGGGCGGCCACCGGCATGTTGGACGTGTTGCAGATGATGGTGGTACGCTCCATCAGGTGACGGCCGGTATGGGGGTCGATGAGTTCCGGGAACTCGGTGAAGATCTCCACCACCTCGTTGGCACGTTCGCCGCAGGCGGCCATGACGATGACGTCGGCGTCTCCCTGCTTGGCGATCGCATGCTGCAGCACCGTCTTGCCGCAGCCGAAGGGGCCGGGGATGAAGCCGGTACCGCCTTCCGCGATGGGGTTCAGGGTATCGATCACGCGCACGCCCGTTTCCATGATGCGGCTCGGGCGCGGCTTCTCTTTATATCCTTTGACAGCTACTTTCACGGGCCATTTCTGGACCATGGTCACCTTGACGTCTTCTCCCTCTTCGTTCACGAGGACGGCCACCTCGTCGTCGATCTTGTACTGACCGGCGGGGGCGACGCTCTTGACGGTGAATTCTCCCTTGAAGGAGAACGGAACCATGATCTTGTGGGGCAGCCAGCCTTCCTTCACTTCTCCCAGCCAGTCTGCGGCGATCACTTTGTCACCGGGCTGGGCGATGGGGGTGAAATCCCAGACCTTTTCGTGGTCCAGGGGATCCGTGTATTCTCCTCGCTGCAGGAAGACCTCCGTCATGGTGGCGAGGTTGTTCTGCAGACCGTCGTACACGCTGGAAAGCAGGCCGGGGCCGAGGGTGACCTCCAGCATGCGTCCCTCGAACTCCACGCTGTCTCCGTTCTTGAGGCCGCGGGTGCTCTCGAACACCTGGACGGAGGCTTTGTCCCCGTTCACTTTGATGACCTCCGCCATCATCTTCACCCCTTGCAGGTCGATGTAGCAGATTTCATTCTCTGCGACGGGACCGTCCACCTGGACCGTTACCAGGTTGGAGACAATGCCCGTCACTATACCTTTCGTTTTCATATTATGCTTCAAATTTTACTCCTTTAAAAGTTCCTTTCACTTCTTCCACCAGTTTCTTGAAGAGCTCCCGGCCCTTCTTTTCGTCCAAGGCCAGCCAGCGGTTCACGATGTGGAGCTTGGCCACATAGGCGAGGACGGCGGTGAGGTCGAAGTAGTGGAACATGGCGTATTCGTCCAGCCAGGCCCAGGCGATGTCGTCCAGGGCCTTTTCACGGGAGATGAGGTCCACCTCTCCGAGGGCGGAGTCCACCGTGGCTTCCTGCTCGAACTCCGGCTCTTCTTCCCGGAGTCTGACCAGGTCCTCTTCTTCCGGACGGCCCAGCTGCTTGTTCAGGTAGCGGACCTTGCGGTTGCGCACGTTCCGGTCGAAGTCAAAGTAGTCTCTCAGGAAGGGTAGGGACTGCTGCTCGGCCTCGGCATAAAACTCCGGGGTGAGCTCGCTGTCCTGGAAACCCTTCAGGAGGAAGTCCAGCGCCTGGGCGTCCTTCTCCGAGAGGCTCTCGCGGATTTCCTCCATCACCTGGCCGAAACCCTGCCCCTCCGCGTACTTGAAGTCCGCGGTGAGGAAAGGAAGGCTGGAGATGATGTATTCGAAATTGCCCATGCGCTAGCCGAAAAGGATTTTCTTGGTAGCGGGGCGCATATACTGGCCGACCAGCTCGCGGAAGCTCTCCTCCGTAAGGGAGATGAAGTAGCCGCCGTCCTTGGGGCCGATCTTGAAGCCGCCGGAAAGCTTCTTGGAGAAGGAAGCCTCCACCTCGTGGCCGATGGTCTTGGCCAGCTCTCCCTGGACGAAGGGCTCCAGTTCCTTCTGGAGCTTCTCCGGAAGAACCAGGGCGAGGTCCGTGCTTTCCTGGGCGCTGAAGCGCTGGGCGACGGCCGTGATGATTTCCTTCAGATAGGCTTCCCCGGAGAGGGCGTCCTTGGCAGGCGCCACCGCCTGGGCGACGATCAGGTTTTCTATGCTTTCTTTGGTTGCTTGCAGGGCCTGGGTAGCGGACATCTTCACGTCTCCTTCTACCTTGATCTTGTAATCTTCTGCCTCTTTGCGGGCTTTGGACAGAATGGTATCCGCCTCTTCCTGTGCTTTCTTCACGATGGCCTCGGCCTCTTCGCGGGCTTTGGCCAGGATGGCTTCACCTTCTTCTTTTCCTTTCGAAAGACCCTCCTTATAGAGTTGCCGGGTCAGTTCCTGGAGTTTATCCATATGCTAAAAAATAATGTTCGTTATGTGGCAAATATAGAAAATATAAGTATAAAAAGAAAGTCCTGGCGGCGGCCAGGACAAAAAAAGCGAAGTTTTGAATAATTCGTGTGTAGAGTGGCTCTATCGGCCGATAGCGGCGGCGGCGATGGAGGCGACGACACCGCGGAGGCGGCCGGTCGCACCCTCGTCCTTGGGATGGACGCGATGGGCCAGCACGATGACAGCGGTGTTGGTGTCGGGATCCAGGATCACGGACGTGCCGGTGTAGCCGGTGTGGCCGCGGACGTTGTCCAGCTCGAAGATGTCACCGCTGGTGTAGGGACCGCTGTAGTAGGTGTCCCAACCCAGGGCGCGGGCGACGGAAGGATCGTCGGTGAGGGGCACCTCGAACATCTTGCGGACGGTCTGGGGGCCGAGGATGCGCTTGCCGTTGTAGCTGCCGCCATTGAGCAGGGCGGCGCAGATCACGGCCATGTCCTCGATGTCGGAGAACACGCCGGCGTTACCGGAGTTGCCGGCATTGGCCAGGCGGGCGGTGGGATCGTGCACGGCGGCCTTCAGCACGGTGCTGTCGGAGAGCATCTCGGTGGGAGCGGCCAGGTAAGCCAGCTGGGGCTTCCAGACGGGCGTTCCCTTGATGGTCTTGCCTTCGGCGAAGTACTGCTGCACCAGCTCGGGATTACCCTTGAGCTCGCCGAAATCCAGCGGGAAGTAAGTGGTATGCTTGAGGCCGAGGGCGTCGAAGACGTTCTTCTGGGCATAGTCGCAGAGGCGCTCGCCGGTCACGCGCTGCAGGATGTTCTGCAGGGTGATGAAGTTGAGGCAGCTGTAGAGCTGTTTCGTGCCGGGGCGGAAGTTACGCTTGATGCGGGTGGAAATGTACATCATCAGGGAATCGGGGCTGTCACAGCCGAATTCCTTGATGTAGGCGTTGGTGTTGGGCAGGTAGGCGGCCAGGCCGGAGGAGTGGGTGAGCAGGTTCTGCACCGTGATCTCCACTTTCTCGCCGGTCTCGGGGTCCTCCCAGGGCTGGAACTCGGGAATGTAGTAGCTCACGGGGTCCACGAGGCGGACCTTGCCCTGCTCGATGAGCTGCATGAAGGAAAGGGTGGTGCCGACGCACTTGGACACGGAGGCCAGGTCGAACATGGTTTCCACGGTCATGGTATCCTTCTCAGGGTACACGGACTTGTAACCGAAAGCCTTCTCATAGACGAGCTTTCCGTTGCGGACGATGCCGATGACGGCGCCGGGAACGTCTCCGGCGGCGATGGTGGCATTGACGGCGCTGTCAATGAGAGCGAGGTGCTTGGAACTCATGCCCTGCTTTTCGGGAGTGCTGCGGCGGATCCCGTTGTTCTTGGGCTGGAAAGAGGTGGCCGTGAGCACGATGGCCACGGCGGCAGCGAGGTAGATAGTTTTAGAATACATAGGTTGTTGCCATTCCTACCATTAAGTCGCTGAGCTGCGGGTCGAAGCCTTTAGCAACGTCCAGCGAAAGGATAAAGTTAGTATTCATATGCAGTTTGCCGCCGATGCCGGCGCTGGCCATGACGGGAAGTTTCCTGTCCTGCCATACCGGAATGGGGCTGTCTGCCAGACTGGCCTGCAGGTCACCACGGTAGGTTTTGGTGATGCCGGCCAAGTCCACGAACGGATTGGTGACAAGGTCGAAGTGCTGTCCGAAGAGGTCGAACTTGACGGGAATCACGCGAAGCTCGATATTGGCCCAGGCGTAGCCCGCCGCCGCGATGCGGTTGAAGCGGTAGCCGCGGATCGTGTATCGGCTTCCCAGGCCCGAGTACTCTTCGTAGGCATAGTGGAGGGTGGCCACTTCGTTGAGGTTGTAGAACGGGATTTCTCCCGCCAGGGTGTGCTGAAGGGCCAGGTGGTACGCGAAAATGAGGCGTCCGGGAATGAGGGAAATGTAGTGTTTCCAGTGCAGGGCGAGCTGCAGGTAATTGTAGCGCCACTGCCGCAGGTCGGCGTTGCCGATGAGCATGCACTCGGCGTAGGCGCCCTTCCCGGGGAAGAGCTCGACGTCGCGCGAGTCGTAGGTGAAACCTCCCTTGAGCTCGAGGGAAGTGCCGCCGGCGAACTCATCCTCGTGGATAAGGCCGATGTCCCTGTAATACAGGTAAAGGCTCTTGCCGGAGTCGTAGTTCTTCAGGTTGAAGTCCGACATGTCCACGTGGCGGAATACCGCGCCGCCCAGCCAGCGGAGGTGGTCCGTGATGTGGCCCTGGAGGGCGGCCGATGCGCGGAAGAACTCGCGGTGGTTGGTGTACCAGGCCGTGCGCGTCCCGGTGTTCAGCTCCAGTGCCGGGTCAAAGGGCGATGCGATGCCGTTGTACCCGTAGAAGTTATTGGTAAAACAGTCCCTGTAAGTGACCGAAGCGTTGAGCCGGAGGCCGGGAATGAGGCTGACGGACTCGAAGAATCCGTGCGCATACCAGCTTCCCTTGGTGGCGAAGGCGGCCGTGAAGCCCGCGTGGTGCAGGAAGTTCGGATAGGAAGTCCCGTCTCCATAGTAGAAAAAGTCGCAGAACGCACCGAGGTTGAGCCCGATGTCCGTGCTGTAACTGAGGTCCGGCATGGGGGTATAGACCCAGCCGGTCTTGGGTTGCTCCTGTGCCGTCATCAAAACCGGCAGCAGCGCTATGGAAAGGACCAGGAAAAGTTTCTTCATTCTAAATTATCCCAGGAATCCCAACAGGATACCGGCGGCCACGGCCGAACCGATGACACCGGCCACATTGGGGGCCATGGCGTGGGTAAGCAGGTGGTTGGCAGGATCGGCCTCCAGACCCACCGTCTCGGATACGCGCGCGGCGTCGGGAACGGCGGACACGCCGGCATTGCCGATGAGCGGGTTAATCTTCTTACCCTCCGGCAGGAAGAGGTTCATCAGCTTGACGAAGCTCACGCCGAAGGTGGTGGCGATCACGAAGGAGGCGAGGCCCAGTCCGAAGATAAGGACGCTTCGGCCGCTCAGGAAAACGTCGGCCTGGGTGGAAGCACCCACGGTGAGGCCGATGAGCGTGGTGACCACGTCGATGAGCGGACCGCCGGCCGTCGCAGCCAGACGCTTGGTGACGCCGCTTTCCTTGAGGAGGTTGCCGAAGAAGAGCATGCCCAGCAGGGGCAGGCCGCTCGGGACGATGAAGGCCGTGCAGATGAAGCCGACGATGGGGAAGATGATCTTCTCCCGCTGGCTTACCACGCGGGGCTTGTTCATGCGGATGAGGCGCTCCTTCCTGGTGGTCAGCAGCAGCATGATGGGCTTCTGGATCACGGGCACCAGGGCCATGTAGGAGTAGGCCGATACCGCGATGGCGCCCATCAGCTCAGGCGCAAGCTTGGAGCTGAGGAAGATGGCCGTGGGGCCGTCTGCGCCGCCGATGATGCCGATGGCACCCGCCTCATTGGGCAGGAAGCCGCACTGCAACGCCAGCAGGTACGCGCCGAAGATGCCCAGCTGGGCCGCTGCGCCGATGAGAATCAGACGCGGCTGTGAAATCAGGGCGCTGAAGTCGGTCATGGCGCCGATGCCCAGGAAAATGAGCGGGGGATACCAGCCGTTGCGCACGCCGTGATACAGGATATTGAGCACCGAGCCCTCCTCGTACAGGCCGATTTTGAGGCCCATGCCGGTGGCGGGGTCGGTGAACAGGGGAATGTTGCCGATGATGATACCGAAGCCGATGGGCACCAGCAGCAGCGGTTCCCACTTCTTCACGATACCGAGGGTGATGAAAATGAGGCCGATGGCGATCATGGCCACGTGCTGCCAGGTACAGTTGGCAAAGCCCGTGAACTGCCAGAATTGCGCCAGGCTGTCTAAGATGGTATCCATTAGCCGATGGTTACAATGTCAGCGCCTTCCAGGACGGAATCGCCCTTGCGGGCGTGAATGGCCGTAACGGTGCCGTCACACTCGGCCAGGATGTCGTTCTCCATCTTCATGGCCTCCACGACGGCCACCTTCTGGCCGCGTTTTACGGCCTGGCCCTCCTTCACATCCACGGAGATGATGATGCCCGGCAGCGGGGACTTGATGGCCGTGCCGGCGCCTGCGGCAGCTTTCGGGGCGGGCGCTGCAGGAGCATCCTTCGGGGCGGGCGCTGCAGGAGCATCCTTCGGGGCGGGAGATGCACTCGCTGCGCTCGGCATGACAGGAACTGAGGTTGTCATACCGACGTTGCCATTTGTCATACCGAGCCCCGAAGGGGCGAGCGTATCTCCTTCCAGCTCCACCTGATAGTCGGCGCCATTAACGTTTACACTGAGCATCTTGCCCTCGGCCTCGCCGATGGCTACATTGTATTCCTTACCGTTGATTTTAAAGGAGTATTGTTTCATGATTATCTGGGTAATTTTCTAAAATTCAATGCCTTGTTATTCCAGCCGCTGTCTTTGCGGGTGATGGTGACGATACCGGGTTCCACATCGTGGACCGTGTCATTCATGTACAGGTGCACGGCCGTGGCGATGGCGGCGTACACGTCCCCGTCCTGTTCCATGTCCAGGGCCAGGGCGATGGCGGCGGCCACTTCGGCGTCCGGCGTACCCTTCACTTTCTTGGGGGAGCGCTTGAACTTGCCGGAGAAGATGTTCCCGGAGAGGCTATAGACAAAGTACAGCACGATGAGGGCCGCGAACACCACGCTCACGCTGATGAGCGTAAGGGTGAGGCCGTGCGGGTCTGTCTGCATCATGCGGTCTCCGCCCGCTGTGAGAAGTAGATTACAGAGGGAGGTTGTCATGTTTCTTGGCGGGGATTTCCTGACGTTTGCCGGCGAGCTGTTCCAGGGCGCGGATCACGCGGAAACGCGTGTTGCGCGGCTCGATGACATCGTCGATATAACCTTTCTGGGCAGCCTGGTAAGGGTTGGAGAAGAGGTCTTCGTATTCTTTCTTCTTCTGCTCGAAGATCGTCTGGGCGTTTTCGGGATCTGCCTTGATGTCCTTGGCGTAGAGCACGTTCACGGCACCGTCGGCACCCATCACGGCGATCTGGGCCGAAGGCCATGCGTAGTTGATGTCACCACGCAGCTGCTTGCAGCTCATCACGATGTGGGCGCCGCCGTAGCCCTTGCGCAGGGTGACGGTGACCTTGGGGACGGTGGCCTCGCCGTAGGCGTACAGGAGCTTGGCGCCGTTGGTGATGATGGCGCCGTATTCCTGCTGCGTACCGGGCAGGAAGCCAGGAACGTCCACCAGCGTGACCAGCGGGATGTTGAAGGCATCGCAGAAGCGCACGAAGCGGGCGGCCTTGCGGCTGGCGTTGATGTCCAGCACACCGGCCAGCACCTGCGGCTGGTTGGCGACGATGCCGACGCTGCGGCCGTTCATGTGGGCGAAACCGACGATGATGTTCCTGGCGAAGTCCTTGTGCACTTCGAAGAACTTGTTGTCGTCCACGATGCTGCGAATGACCTGGTACATGTCGTAGGCCTTGTTGGGGTTGTCGGGGACGATGGCGTTGAGGGCGTCGTCCACGCGGCCCACCGGGTCGGAGGTCTCTGCGAAGGGCGCTGTCTCCAGGTTGTTCTGGGGGAGGTAGCTCAGCAGTTCTTTGATGGTGGCGATGGCGTCTTCCTCGTTTTCGGCGGCGAAATGGGCCACGCCGCTCTTGCTGGCGTGCACCGAGGCGCCGCCCAGCTGCTCCTGGTCCACGACCTCACCGGTGACGCTCTTCACGACGGCCGGACCGGTCAGGAACATGTAGGAGGTATTCTTTACCATGAGGGTGAAGTCCGTGAGGGCGGGGGAATAGACCGCACCGCCGGCGCAGGGACCCATGATGGCGCTGATCTGCGGGACCACACCGCTGGAGAGGATGTTGCGTTCGAAGATCTCACCGTAACCGGCCAGGGCGTCGATGCCTTCCTGGATACGGGCGCCGCCGCTGTCGTTCAGGCCGATGCAGGGGGCGCCGTTGCGACGTGCCATATCCATGACCTTGCAGATTTTCTCGCTCATGGTCTTGGACAGGGAACCGCCGCTGACGGTGAAGTCCTGGGCGAAGACATAGACCAGGCGGCCGCCGATGGTGCCGCAACCGGTCACGACGCCGTCGCCGTCCGTATGTTGTTTATCCATTCCGAAGTTGGTGCAGCGGTGCTGCACGAACATGTCGTACTCCTCGAAACTGCCGGGATCCAGCAGCATCTGAAGACGCTCGCGGGCCGTTTTCTTGCCTTTTGCGTGCTGAGCTTCAATGCGCTTTTCGCCGCCGCCCAGACGGGCAGAGGCCCGGCGTTCCACCAATTTTTGGATATTCTCCGTTTGGATGCTCATATAATATATTATCTGTTATCTAAACATTTTATCTACGTCTTTCACTGCATCCGGCAGGGCGAAGACCGCCACACGGTCGTACGGCTCGATGCGGGAGTGGCCCACGGCGATGAAGGTCTCGCCGCCGCGGATGACGCCGCCGATGATGGCGTTCGTCGGGAAGTCCACGTCCTTGAGGATGTCCTTGGTGATCCGGGAGCCGGGGGCTGCGGTGTATTCCAGTACCTCGGCGTCGGTGCCGCTCATGTAGCGGACGGAATGGACCTTGTCGGAGAGGGTGAACTTGAAGATACGGCTGGCGGTGGTGAGTTTCTTGTTCACCACGCTGTCCACGCCCATCTCTTCGGCCAGGCGTACGTATTCCAGGTTTTCCACCTGGGCGATCACGCGCGGCACGCCCAGTTTCTTGGCCACCACGCAGGAGAGGATGTTGGTCTCGTCGTTGCCGGTGACGGCCAGCACGGCCTGGTAGCGGCGGATGTCCTCTTCCTGGAGGAAGTCGGTGTTGCGCACGTCTCCGTTGACTACGCTTACCTGGTCCGGCAGGATCTCGGACAGTTTGCGGCAGTGCTGGGGGTTGATGTCGATGATCTTGATATCGTCGATCTTCTGGCCGGCGAGGCGCGTAGCGACCATCTGGCCGATTTCGCTGCCACCCAGGATCATGATCCTGCGGATGTCCACCTTGTCCTTGCCCAGGAACTGGGTGAGGGCCGGCATACCGTCGCGGAGGGCGATGATGTACAGGTAGTCCTGTGCCTTGAAGGCGGTGTCGAAGCTGGGGATGATGGTCTTGCCGCCGCGGGAGATGGCCACGATGCGGAATTCGGCCTCGGGGCTCTTCTCCTTGACGGAGTGGGCGAACTGCTTGACGTCCATGTCCAGGAGGAGGGAGTCGTCGTCCAGCTTGAAGACGGCCAGCTGCAGCTTGCCGCGGGCGAAGTCCATGGAGTCGGTGGCCGAGCTGTGGCGCAGCATGTCCAGGATTTCGTCGCTGGCTCCCTTTTCCGGGAAGAACATCATGTCCATGCCCATGTCTTTGAACAGGAGCTTGTTCTCGGGCGCCAGGTACGACTCGTCGTCGATACGGGCGATCACCCGTTTGGTGCCCAGCCGTTTGGCCAGCAGGGCGCTCACGATGTTCACGCTCTGGTTCATGGTCGGGTTCACGGCGATGAACAGGTCGGCGTGGGCGCACCCCGCCTCCGTCAGATGCTCGATCTTGGACGGGGGACCAAGGATGGTGGCTACGTCGGCCGTGGATAAGAGGGCGCGGATGCGCTCCGGGTCATTGTCGATGACGGTAATCTCGTTTCCCTCGGCCGAGAGCAACTTGGCCAAGTGCGATCCTACCTGTCCGGCACCTTCAATGATAATCTTCATAGCTCTGTCTTTAAGACATTATCAATCCGCAAAGATACTACTTTTTTCCGAATAGTCCTTTAGGGACTATCCAGCCGCCGTACAGTCCTTCGGGCTTCGAAGGGTGGGCGGGAATGTCGCCGCGGCGCCGCAGCTGACGGTACTCCTTGTGCGCCTGCACGACGGCGCGGAAGAAGCTCCACTTCCCGTTCATCAGGTACACCAGGGCCGACATGCCGTCCAGGCACATCCGCTCCAAGATGCGTATGCGTGTTTTGCAGCGAGATGCCCGGTCAAGCCGGGCATGACGGTGCTGGTCAAGCCGGGCTTGACGGCGTTCGTCATGGCCGACCCGATCGGCCATCTCTGCGTAGAACGTGGCGGGGAGGTTGTTCTCCAGGAGGAGGAGGTTGTTGCGGAAGTTCAGGCGCAGTTTGAAGGGGGACTCGTTGGGGAGGGTGCCGCCGCCGATGTGATAGACGAAGGACTGTGGAACCATCGTTACTTTCCAGCCTCGGAGCTGCATCCTCCAGCACAGGTCGATCTCCTCCATGTGGGCGAAGAAACGCTCGTCCAGGCCGCCCAGCTCCTTCCAGAGGGAGGCGCGCACCAGCAGGCAGGCACCGCTGCACCAGAACACGTCGGCGGGCTGGTCATACTGGCCGTGGTCCTGCTCCACTTTCTGCAGGATGCGGCCCCGGCAGAAGGGATAGCCGAACTTGTCCAGCAGGCCGCCGGCCGCTCCGGCATACTCGAAGGTGTCCCGCTGGTGGTAGGAGATGAGCTTGGGGCCGCAGGCACCGCACTCCGGATGGGTTTCCATCCATTCCACGAGGGGTTTCAGCCAGTCACGGGGCACTTCGATGTCGGAGTTGATGAGGACGAAATACTCCGCCTCCACCTGGGCCAGGGCGCGGTTGTAGCCGCCCGTGAAGCCGTAATTCTGGTCCAGCTCGATGAGCCTCACCTCCGGGAACGCCTCCTTCATGAAGGCGGCGGAGCCGTCGGCCGAGGCGTTGTCGGCCACTATGACCTCTGCGTCCAGCCCTTCGCAGGAGGCGATGAGGGCCGGAAGGAACTGCTGCAGGTAATTCCTTGTGTTGTAATTCAGTATGACGACCGCCGTCTTCATTTATGCGCTGAAATCAATTCCTGTAAATGCCAGGGTGGGAATGAGCTTGGAAAGGCAGGGGCGGGCGTCGTCGGCGATGACCAGGAGCTTGTTCCACAGGTCCAGGAAGCTGCCCGTGATGAGCATCTCCCGGACAGGGTGTACCTTCTTGCCGCCCTGGATGCGGAAGCCCTCGATGCCATAGGAGAAGTTACCCGTGGCAGGGTTGGAATTGCCTCCGTTGAAGCCGGTCACCAGGATGCCGTCCTGGACCACGTTCAGCACGTCTTCCAGCGTCTTGCAGTTGCCTACAGGCAGCACCTTCACGCGGGTGGCGTCCTCCACCGTGGGCTCCATGTCCATCTTGGCCGAGATATACGTATTCAAGAAATAGGTCTTGACAACACCGTTCTCGATGATCGGCATCTCCTTCGTGGCCACACCTTCGCTGTCGAAGAGACGGCAGCCGGTGTCACCCTTCGTGCGGGGCGCATCCAGGATGGTGAGCACGCTGGGGAAGAGCTTCTTGTCCAGGCTCTCGGTGAGGAAGGAGTTCTTCTGCTGCAGGGCGAAACCGCCCAGGGCGTTGAGCACGGGCGTGAGCAGCTTGCTGGCGCACTCGGTGTCCACGATGAGCGTATATTTGCCGCTGGGGACGCTCTTGGGGCCGATTTGCTCCACCGCCCGGCGGCAGGCTTTCTCTGCGCAGTCGGTGAGCTGCAGGTCCTTCAGGCGGGGCGTGGCGTCCCACCAGTAGCTGGACAGGTGGTTGCCTTCGGCGTCTTCCACCGTACTCTCGTAGCCAATCTCGAAGGAGGTCTCGGTGTGGCGGGCGTACAGGCCCTGGGAGTCGATGGTGAGGGTGTCGAAGACGGAGTCGGAGTATTCGCCTTCCTCCGAGATGAGCTTCCAGGAAGCATCGGCCTTGACCTTGTTCCAGGCCATGGAGGAGAGGGCGAGCTCGCGGCGCTTTTCGGCCGTGAGGCTGTCGTAGGCTTCGTCGTAGAGGTCCAGTTCGCGGCCGGTCTCGGCGTCCTTCGCCAAGCGCCCGGGGGCGGGGAGGTCGCGGCAGGCATCGGCCTCGAGCATGCGCACGGTGTCGATGGCCTCGCGGATGAATTCCTCCAGTCCGGCACTTTCCATGCGGTTCGAGGAGAAGGTGCCGAAGCGCCCGTCCACGAACAGCTGCAACTGCAGGCTGCGGTCCAGCGCATGGGCGGTCTTGTCCACCTCTCCGTTGAGCAGGCCGATGAGGTTCATCAGGCTCTTGCTCAGGGTGATGCGGACTTTCTGGGCGCCCTGTGCCTGCGCGTAGGACAGACAATGCTGGGCCAACTGTATTTCTTCTTGTGTAAGCAGTGCTGTGTTCATGCTATTCTCCTCCAACCGTTAAATGACCGATGAGTACCGTGGGAATGCCGCAGGATACGGGTACGGACTGTTCCTTGCCGCAGGTCCAGGCGCCGGGGTCGATGGCGAGGTCGTCGGCCACGCCCTGCATGTCGGCGAGGGCCTCGGGGCCGTTGCCGATGATATTGATGTCCTTGACGGGCATGGTCAGGCGGCCGTTCTCGATGAGGTAGCCGGACTTGACGTAGAAGGTGAAGTCGCCTTCTCCGATCTGTACCTGTCCGTTGGAGAATTCATCTACGTAGATACCCTTGGAAACGCTGGCGATGAGGTCTTCGGCCTTGGCGGTGCCGCTTTCCATGTAGGTTGCGCGCATGCGCGGAATGGGCGCGTAGCGGAAGCTCTCGCGGCGGCCGTTGCCCGTGGGGCGTACGCCGTAGTGCGCGGCCGAGATGCGGTCGTGCAGGTAGCTGGTGAGGACGCCGTCCTCTACCATATAGGTCTTCTGGCCGGGGATGCCTTCGTCGTCGAAGTTGAGGGCGCCGCGGTTGCCCATGAGGGTACCGTCGTCGATGATCTGGATGCCCTTGGGGCAGATCTGCTGGCCCATCTTATCGGCGAAGATGGAGGTGCCCTTGCGGTTGAAATCGGCCTCGAAAGCGTGGCCCATGGCCTCGTGCAGGAGGATGCCGGAAGCGCCGGCGCCCATCACCACGGGCATCTGGCCCCCCTTGGGACGACGGGCGGCGAAGCGGTCGTCGATGCCCTTGACCACCTCGGCGGCCATCTCGGCGATGAGGGCGTCGGAGAGCATCTCTGCGCCGCAACGGAAGCTGCGGGAGGTGGATTTGTTCTCTGTCTGCTTACCCTGCTGGAAGACGGCCGATACGGAGACGCTGCCGATGGGACGGGTGTCCCACTTGAGCTCCTTGGAGGAGTTGTACATGAGGATGTCGCTCACCTGGAACGCCAGGTTTACGATGACCTTGACGATGCGGGTGTCACGGCGCTTGATATCGGCCTCCAGCTTCTGCAGGAAGGGGAGGAAGGTGCTCATGGGCACGCCTCTCCAGGGCTGGGCCAGGGGGTAGCGGTCGGCGTTGGGGTTGGGCTCTCCGCGGGAAGGGTTGCGCGTGCCGTAGGGGCTCACGTCCACGGGGGTCGATGCGATCTGCGCGGCGGCGCGGGCACAGGCGGCCATGTCGGCCCAGGCGGTGCTCTCCGAATAGGCGTAGCCGGTCTTTTCGCCGGCGAGGACGCGGATGCCTACGCCGAAATCTACATGGTTTCCACCGGAAGTGACGGCCCCGTCCCTGAGGAGGAGGCTGCCATAGGTGGTATTCTCAAAAAAGAGGTCGCAGTAGCTGCCGCCACTGCGAAGTCCTTCTTCCGTCAGGCGGTCCAGGATCTGGGTGTCCACCTGAAAAATGTCGAAATAGTATTCTTTACTGTTTATCATTCTGATATGGTACGCCGTCGTGTGCCAGCGGCACCTTGGCGATTTCCTTGGCGATGAAACTGGAGATGTTCTCGTTCGGGGGCAGGGGATGGATGTCGTCCGTCACCATGCTCCGGACTTTGGTGTATTTCTCCATATTCCGGATGACAAGCCCTTTCTTGGAGCCCTCGGCGATGATCTCGAAGGGCGGGTTGGAGTTGTCGGCCAGAATCCACTTGTCGCAGATGGGCATGTACTGGTGGAAGAGGTAGTTCAGTCCCATCTGGTAGCGTCTTCGGATGACTTCGGCCGGGATGTCGTGGCCGCCGGCCTTCACACGCTTGGCGACCCGTTCGACGGCGATCTCGGGGTCGTTGAGCCAGAAGTACAGGATGGTGACGTAGTAGCCTTTCTCCTGCGCGTTCCGGGCCATCTTGGTGAGTGCGCGCGTAGCCAGGGTGGTCTCGATGCAGAAGTCCTCCCTCCGGTCAAAGAGGTACTGGACTTTCCTGAGCATGAGGCGGCTGGCCGTGACGTAGGCGCTTTCCGGCGCAAAGGGCGACAAGTGCTTGGCGAATTCGTCGGAATTCACGAATTCACTGCAGTCCAGCAGCTCCGGGAGCACGCCATAGGAGGCAGTCGTTTTCCCGGAGCCGTTAGGACCGCTTATGATGTAGAGTCTAGGCACTAGCTGGCCGTCGCTTCGTTAATCTTTTTCATCATGGCAAACATGATGGCGCCGGCGATGACGCAGAGGGCCATCAGGATGGCCCAGTTAGCCCAGAGGGGAACGTTGTTCCACAGCAGGCCGGGGATGGAGCTGAGGTAGTTGCCGATGGCGGTGGCGGCGAACCACAGACCCATCATCAGACCCTTGTACTTGGGCGGAGCTACCTTGGATACGAAGGAGATACCCATGGGGCTCAGGAGCAGTTCGGCGAAGGTGAGCACCAGGTAGGTGGTGATCAGGTACATCGGAACCACGGGATCCGGAGCCACGGTACCCTGCAGGGAAGCCGGGGAAGGCTGGCCGAGGGAGCCCATCACCATGATGAGGTAACCCAGGGCGGCGACGAACATACCCAGGCCGATCTTCACGGGA
>Ga0265298_10002043_pt1 | contig 28921 bp, 38 predicted proteins | sample AusTroGonzalo_MG_3_FD_193486 | JGI IMG/M metagenome (GOLD analysis project Ga0265298, IMG submission 193486) | Bovine rumen microbial communities from tropical cattle in Woodstock, Queensland, Australia - Gonzalo_01 | ecosystem: Host-associated > Mammals > Digestive system > Stomach > Rumen ...
TTCAGTAAGGGAAACGATAGTAATCTTATGACCATCCTCAGTCTTACCACCATCCTCACGAACTGCGAGACCATTCTTTACAAGAGAGTTAACGCATCCTGTAACTGAAGCAATCTTCTCGAGTCCGAGACCTTCCTGAATTTCAGAAGTCTTAACTGAACCGCCGTTCTCCTTGATGTACTCGAAAACCTTAAGTGTCTTTTCTGCCAATTTTGTTGCCATAAAAATTCTCCTCATCCGCCGTTTAATTTTATTTTATTTTTTTTATTTATTTCGAGTTAGGCGGCTAACTCTTAAAAGTTATCTCTAACTTTTATACTAATATTATAATGAAAATTTCAGAAAAATTCAAATTTTATTTTCGCCTATCCAAAAAATCGGATAAAATTATAAGCCCAAGGGCAATAAGTATAAGGGTAGAAAGAACTTTATAAATATCCATAAGTTACTCCTTTAACTTATTACATATATATTATAACGAAAATTTCAGAAAGTTTCAAATTTTAGATGCCGTTCAATTTTAGAACTTTTGAATTTTCTGAAAGTTTAATGGACTTAACTCCTTGCGCGCCCCGGCTCAAAAGAGGAATATCTGATAATTTAAGACGAATCTGTGCCTTTGAAGAGTTTACAAGTACATCTTTATCTTGGCTAAGAGAAAGAATACTACATAAACAATCTGTATTTTGAATACGAACTCCTTTGGTTGCACGCCCTGTAATCCTAAATTCACTAAGAGCGGAACGCTTTATATATCCATCTTCTGCAACGGTTATAAGTTCTCTAGTCGCATCGTTTATGATAATGGCCTCTACTACTGTATCGCCATCATTAAGTTTCATTCCAGCGACTCCGCGCGCGGTACGACCGATTGAACGAATATCAGAAGTTGTAATCATTATGAACTGACCGGCACGAGATGCAATACCAATCTTTTCATTATTTAAGAAGAGAACGGATACAATCTCATCGCCTTTATCAAGTTTTATCGCGGTTGCTCCTACATTTCTTTTTAAGTTATATTCCGAAAGTTCGGATTTCTTTAAGATACCATTCTTCGTAATGAAGATAATATACTCTTTAGTGTTCTGCTTGGAGATTACTGCGGCCGCAACAACTTTTTCAAATGGTTGAATATTTATAAAGTTTGAAAGATATTGCTTTTCATTTACTACAAACTCGCCCATCTTTGAGTGGTAGAAGTTACCGTGAGATGTAAAGAAGAGAATTGTATCTGTATTTTCTCCAACGAGATTATCAACTATGAACTCTCCTTCATCGAGTTTGAATTTTGAACCCGCGCCATTACGCTTTTGCGAATAAAGAGTCGACGTTTCAGATACAAAGATCGCGCCATTATTTGTAAAGGAGATTGAGAGTTGTTTCTTTTCAATGGGTTCGTTATCATTTCCTTCTGCCAACTGGACTATTTTAGTTCTTCTTTCGTCTCCAAATTTCTTTGCGACTTCTCTCCAACCATTCTTTAATTCATTATTAAAAAGTTCTTCATTATTTAATATCTCATTAAGGCGAGTTGCTTCTTTAAGTAGATTTTCGCGCTCGTTCTCTAACTTTTTGACTTCCAAATGAGCTAAGCGGCTAAGTTTCATATCGAGAACTGCTTTTGCCTGGACTTCATCAAGTAAAAAGTTTTTCTGTAAAGCGATAGAGGCGGCCGCAGTAGACTCAGACTTCTTTATTGTCTGGACTACCTCATCAATTTTTGCTAAGCAGATAAGAAGTCCATCAATTACATGAATACGATGTTCAATCTTTCTAAGGTCATATTCAAAACCTCTACGATATACAATCTTTTCGTGGTCGATATGAGCTTGAAGCATTTCCTTCCAAGTAAACACCTTCGGGAACCTACCCATATCGAGCATTGTGAAGTTAATACCGAAATATGATTGTAATGAAGTTTCTTTATATAAATATCTTAATACTCTATCAGGATTTGCTTTTGCAGTAAGGTATATCTTAATAAGAGGTGTCTTACCCGTAAGGTCGTTGTATCTATCAATGCCGGGATTATCTTCTCCATTAAGAATATTATCTAACTGACCACAAATTGTATTAGTATAAACACCATAAGGAATTTCAGTTACAACAAAACATCTTTCCTTTTTATCAAACTCAACTACACTTCTCAACCTACAAGCAAAGCCTTCGCCATTCTTCATTGACTGCTTTACTTCATTTTCGTTATAGAGAATTGCGCCAGTGGCAAAGTCGGGTGCGCAGTAGATATCTTCAAAATCGCAATCAGGATTATCAATTAAGTGAATAAGTGCATTATTAACATCCTTAATATTATACTGCGGTACGGAAGATGCCATACCCGTTGCAATACCACTAGTTCCATTACAAATATTATAATATCCCTTCGAAGGCAATACAGCAGGAAATTGTTTTGTATTATCATAATTATCTCGCCATTCTAAAATTGTTTCTTTATCAATATCAGTAAACAGTATATCACTAATTGAAGACAATCTACTTTCAGTATAACGCATTGCGGCCCAGTTACCAGATTCGATTAATGTGCCCGCATTACCTTTTACTTCAACCAAAGGATATCTCATAGAAAAGCCCTGACCAGCACGCATAATAACGCCTTCGCAAGAACTATCGCCGTGAATATAAAAATCTGCCATAGCCATACCGACAGCATTAGCGGTCTTTTTATACGGATTTTTATGTATCAGTTTGTGTATAAGCATTGAATAGAAAATTTGTCTCGCCGAGGGTTTAAGTCCATCTCGAACATCTACCAATGCACGAGACTGAATTACCGCGCCCGCATATTGAGTAAAACTTTGTTCAATAACTGGTTTTAGTTCTTTATTATTCACCAAGAATTTCCTCCAATCTATCTTCAACTATTTCTCTATAAGTAATATAATACAATTTTATATTTTTGTCAACACAATAATTATATTTAATTTTATCTCGTCGTTGGCAATCTTCTAGAGCGGCTTGATTGTTCCAACCACTACCCGTTTTAAAGTGAATGTTACCTTGATATTCAATTAAACAACGTAAGGAATTATCATCATTAAAAATAGCAAAATCATATTTATATTGAGCATTATTTGGTGACCAGAAATCATCAAATCCATATTCGGCCTTGTATTTATAGTGATGTTCATTTAACCATCGCATAATTGTAGCATTACCGCGTGATTTTATACAGCCACAGGATTCTGTATCACCAAATCGTAAATAACGATGATTAATTACGCATTGATTACCACAGTCACATTGACACAACCACATTCTATCTCGATGACCATTGGCATAAGTTAACCAAGAATCAAAACCTAATACTACTAATTTACCGAAACGCTGTCCTGTTAAGTCACCGCCGCCACGTTCCATATTACGTTGTATAATTACTTCACTTTTTAAACAACCACAAGATTTTGTATGACCGCTACGCAATAATTTACCGATAACTTCACACTCATTTCCGCATTTACATTTACATTTCCACATAGCGCGGCCGCTCTTACTTGGAGCGGGCGCGATAACAGTTAAATATCCATATACATTTCCTACTTCATTTATTTTTGCTCCCATTTTAAGTTCCTCCTTACCTTCTATATATAAGTAGAAATGGCACATTTGGACTTTATAAAAATGGTTCCATTTGTATCATTAATTTCTATAATTAACTTTTATTCTCTTATTTCTGAAAAATCAATATTATTCATTATGAATTCTTTTCTTCGCTCAACATTATCACCCATTAAATTACATAATAATTTAATAGCTTCTTCAGAATATTCCATTCTATCAATTCTTTGATATTCTTCTGTAAACATTGAGGCGTGAGCAGTTTCCGCGGGAAGTTCACCAAGTCCTTTGGCACGAGTTACCTCACCTTTTATTTTACTTCTTTCCTTACTAAACTCTTCATCAGTAAAGTAATAACTTTCCTTACCATTATATTCTACAATATAAAGAGGAGATCTTAGCCAACAAAGACGGCCTTCTTTTATAAAGTCAGGTGCTAAAAACTGGAGAGCCGACATAATCAAAAGTCCAATATGATAACCGTCTGAATCAGCATCCGTACAAATTGCAAGTTTTCCATAACGAAGTTTAGATGCGTTATATTTCCCTGGCATAATATTCATTGCACTCAACAAGAGCTTTATTTCTTCATTCTCATAAACCTTCTCTTCGGGGTTAGATAAGCAGTTAATAATTTTTCCACGAATTGCCATTAATCCATATTTTGTATAGTCGCGCGCCTGAGCCATACCGCCAAGCGCGGAATCTCCTTCTACAATTAAAAGAGTTGAGTTTTGTCCTAAGAACTCTGCATCCTTCAACTTATCAGATGCAAATACTTTTTTCTTCTGATTATTTTCAATTTCCTTAGTGGCACTAAGAACCTGCTGACGTTTTTTCTCTGCGGCCGCATCAGCCTTAACTTCGATTAAGAGTTTTTCCATAATTCTGTCAAACTCTGCTTTATACTGACGCTCAAAATCTTCCAACATTTTTGTGGTCACGCGCTGGCACAATCCGCGAAGCTCAGGATTTGTAATTTTTGATTTTGTCTGTCCGTCATAAACTGGGTTCTTCAAGTTTACAGAACAAACATAAATAAGTCCTTTCCTTAAAATATCGGGGTCTCCCTCTTTAATCTTCTTCTTGAAGAAGTTAGTAAGTGAAGTCTTAATACCGGTAATCGGGGTACCGCCGTTTTCGTTCTCGCCACCATTAGAGAATAAATAAAACTTTTCTGCTCTACTTGCGGTCCACTGGAGAATAATCTCAACATCAATATCATTCTCCGTAACCTTACAATGAAGCGGTGTCTTATGAATAGGCTTTTCAAAATTATCTTTTACAAAGTCCATAAGACCATTATTACTAACATAAGAGCGAACCTCTTTGGTCTCCGCATTTGTAACCTTAAAAGTAATTCCCTTATTAAAATAAGAATATTCCTTCATCTGATTACAAATTTCTTCATAATCAAAATATACGGGTTCGGACTTAAATACTTCCTGTGAAGGTTTGAAGATGATATATGTACCTCTCTTCTGACCATTCAAAGGTTTCTTCTGACATACTTCCCATTTCGGAATTCCTTCCTCAAATTCCATATACCACTCAGCGCCATCACGATAACTTGAAATCTTAAACCAGTCTGATGAACAGCAAGTTGCACCTGAACCAGTACCATTAAGACCACGAGACTTGCCACCATAAGCGTCATCATCAAACTTACCGCCCGTATGATTTTCTGTAAGAAGGTCAATCATTACTTCTTTTGTAAACTTATTCGCGCCATGCGGCATGCCTCTACCATAATCACGACAAGAGGCCCAGTCTTTTCCGACTACGACTTCAATAAGTTTAGCATCGGGCACGACAAGGGCTTCATCAGTACCATTATTTATAAGCTCAAGTAGGGCCGCAATAACACCACTATGGTCAGCGCTACCAAGATAAATACCAATACGCTTGCGCACACCTTCTCTAAAAGTTAAATGTTGAATTGAATTAGCATCATAGTTTTGTTCCATTCAATCTTTCTCCATTCTATCAAACTATATATTTATTATAACAAAAATTCCCCGAAAAATCAAATTTCTCGGGGAGTTATATTACTTTTTAATTTTCTATTGGCTCAAACCTATCATTTATTTTTTCCGCGCATTTATCACAAAAAGGACTTATCCAACCCATACTCATTTTTGTCGCAGGCGCGCCGCAGACGCAGCAAGTTTTATATGAGAGGTCTTCGTATTTACGAATTAAAGCACTATATTCATCGTATACCGCGGCCGGTATATCCCATTCATACCATCTAAGTCCGCCATATTTTTCTTTTACTTGACAGAGTCTATATTTATCAATATACCCAGCCTTTTCGAGAAGTGGTTTAAGTTCTGCACAAAGGTCTTCACAAAGTTTTGCCCAACCTTTAGGCGCGCAATCAATAAATGTAAAGACATCATTATCCTCTATATCTAAATAATTGATTGCTTCATCTCTATCCATTCGAAGCCAAGGATATTCCATTAAAAGCCAGCGCTTATGGTCAGGAGAGTCGATTGGAGCGTTCTTTAAATCTTCAAGCCAATCCTTATACTCATTAGACATTCAACTAAATCTCCTTTCGTTTTTACTAACTATATTATATCAGAAATTTGAAAAAATGTCAAATTATTTAGTATTCGATATAATTTTAGAAAGAATTTCTTCATTAAAATTTTTATAGAATTTAACCGTAATAGTATAATTTTGTAAAGCATCATTTCTTTGTTTATTCCAGGCCATTGGCATATTTGGAATCTTAGGTCTTCTTTTCCTTCTTTTTTCATCCTTACTTTGATTTTCCACCCAAATGTCTTGATGTTGGTCTAAATAGTAACTATATGTTGTAGGAAATAAAATTTCTGATTTGTGTACTATTATGTTAATGAATCTAGAATAATCCCTTAATTCATTTGCAATCTCAATTAATGATTGACCTGCGCCTTTCAAAAAAATAGACATTGGTACATTTACATCATCTAGTAATAATGCATGAATCGAATTTGCACTATTATTATTATATTCATCACCTATTTTTTCCCAATCATCAAATAATAAATATGCAATAGATTCGCTAATATACATAAATAACCATTGTCTTATATGTCCATATTCTTGACTAAGTATGGCGCCATTTATAGTATTAGCAACAACTTTTACAAGTTTATTTATATCTATATCCTTAAACGAGCCATATCTTGGTAGAGTATATAATCTATTAAGAGATACTTGAGTATTAGTAAAGCCATTAAATTTTTCAATATTTGTAAGACGATAAGCTTTTGCAGATTGAAAAACTACGAAACCTTCTTTTATTTTTGAAAGATGGTTATTCCAATATTCCATTAATTCTTTATGAGCATGCGCCATATTTTCAGTACCATCTAACTTTTTAGACAGGTCTGTTAATTCTTGATTTATTATTTCTTCATTTAATTCCGCTTTTAATTGAAAAACTACAATATTATCTGTACCAACTTTATTTGACTCTATTGTGCGCGCGTCTCTGTGGTAGCCATTTTGATCTATCGTTCCATCTCCCATACTACTTCTCAACATATTTACTATTTCATTTAAGCTACCACCTATCTGACCAGTTCTTTCATTTGTAAAAGAAAGAGCTTTTTTTGCCCATGTATGACCATACATTCTTTTATTGGCTTTAATCGCATTTACATTTTGCCTTATAATATTTTTAATACTTTCATCACTAAAGCTTTTTCTTATTTTTGTTTTATAAATTTGTTGAAAAATTTTATTACTCTTAAACAAGTTTAATAATTCTTGATATCCAGAACCTGTACCAAATCTATCTGGAGTTTTATTTTTATTTTGATATGAAAGAAGTTCTTCAATAGTTTCATCAAAACTTTCTTCAAATATATCAATTATTCCTTCTTCCATTCTTTTTATACTTTTATCCAAATCTTCATCAGTTTTTACATTTTCTAATTCTTTGTGTATAAAATCATTAACTTTTCTTCCAAGAATTTTATTCAATTTTGAAACATATAAACTACTAATACTAGGTGCAAGGCCGGCCTTTTCACCCTCTTGTAAGGCTATACCAATTCTGTCTAAAGCATCTTTATACTGCTCAGCACCTACTAAAACTTCATTAAAATTTTTAATAAAATTTTTTATATCATTAGTATCTTTAACTTCAATACCAAGAACTGATTTTATTAGTTCTTTTTCCTTTTCTTCTTCTGATTGTCCAAGTTCTATTAAAAACTTTCCAACTTCTTCATATTGATTCAATGTTGGTCTACTTTGAAAATCACTATAATAACTACGAATTAAACTTTCTTGCTCTTGTCTAGTTTTTTCTAATCGAGAATTATTAGAGCGACGATTATAAACTACATACCCATTATCGTCTAATGCATCTACACCTTTAGTAGCCATATTCTCCCTCCTAAAAATTAGGCCTGACTAATGCCAGGCCAGACTTTAATCTAATTTATCCGCAAGACTCGCAACCGCTGACCTTTCTGACTTCGGCATATTTATATATCCAAATAATTCTTCATCTTGCAAACTTTCTATCATTCTTTCAAGTCCTTGTGATTTATCAAAAATTATCTTATCTCTTTGCTTTAAGTCACCATCCATCCAAAGTTCAGAGCCTTCATCTATTCGCCCCATAATAAGTTGGATGTGTTCTTTTGTTAAGTTCTCTGATTCCATAGAATAGAGAATCGAATTTTTTATCGAGCGGCCGCGCAAGAACGCAAGAGGAATTACCTCTAACTTTCCTTCTAATACTAATCGCTTTACTCCTTCGATACCGCCGCAATGATCGGCGAATGGCATCAAAAAGGGTAACATTTTATCATCTGCCTCGCCTGGAAGTGCACCTAAGCTATCCGTATCTTTCACTTGGACATTATTACGAATAAAAATAATTTTCTCAAATCTATTTTCTTGTATTGCTTGAAGCGCGGCAGTGATACAAGCCATTGATTTACCACTTCCCCATTTTCCTGTTAATAACTTTATAGGTACATTCTTGTTATTCAAAAGGTCGAGGGCGCAATATTGCTGAGGATTGCGCGGTTTCATAATTCCTGTGAAGTCATTTCCTACTGTTGGATATTGAACTCGTCTAAGGACTCCATTATCATTACAGTAATAATCAATAGCTTCATTATTTTCATCTATAAGAATTATATATTCATTTCTTTTTAATTGAAAATCTTGAGGTTTAATTTCTCCTGAATAAAATTTAGTTAAAAACTCATTTCCGGCTTTTATCTCTCTATATCCAGTATATGCTTCCATGTTACCTCCAATTATAAAAGGGCGCCGATAAGACGCCTTAATATTTTTGGTTAATTATAAGTAGAATTTTTTCATTATTTCTCGACTGTTTTAGTTTCTCTATCTCTAAAGAATAGGTCTACAAAGGCATTATCAGAATAGTTTGGAACTGTTCCTACCCAACCATAGAAAGAACTCGAAAGTCCATTAAAGATAGAGTCAAATCGTCTATTGAGTCTAAGGCGTTCCTCTGCTGTATGCTTGGAGTTATTTACTCTTATCATTTCTGATTTTTCTTCTTCAAGCATAGTCATTAGTTTTTCTTTTACCATTTCAAATTGTTTTTGACTTACGGGTTTATTAAAAATATAATACTCTTTACCTTCTAAACCCGTACAAAACATACAATGACGAGAATTTTTCATAAAACCGCAGAAGTGGCAATCTGTTAAATCCTGGGACATATAGACATAATTACATTCATTAAGATGATTTGAATTAAGTATTACTGAACTCCATGCTATATCGTTACTGCGGCCGACATCAATGGAATCGGTTATGTCTTGAGATTCAATAATACGATTTGAATTTTTTATATGTCTACTATGTGCAATATTAGTGCCATATCTAATATTTATACTATTATAAATATTAGAACTATAATAAATATGATTTGAATCTCGAATAAATTTACTATCAGTTACATTTAAGCAATTATATAAATTTTCACTATCTTTAATAAATTGGCAATTCCAAAAATTATTACAATTTTCTACACTACAGGCTAAATAATAAGCCGCGAGTTCCATATCTGAAAGACGATAATATTCTCTAATATAATGATAAAAGCTCCATGGAAATATTATTGTACTTATGGCTTCTAAAAATTCCATGGAATCTATACCATCTTCGAACTTAAGGCCGCCGCCGTATCGTTCTAATACCTCAGGTGTTATCTTCATTTTTCTTTTCCTCAAATGGAATACGTTTTACTTCTCCATTTTCCTCCTTATAAATATATGGAAAATCGTGTTCATTTATAATATATTCAAATCTTTTATTTAATACTTTTATAAAAATTTGTACTGTTGGATTATTTCCATTAAATAATACTTTTATATATCGTTTATTTTTCCCTATAAGTTCTGCGCCAAGTCTATCGCGCGCCCATCTAAGATAGTCGGGATAAGAAAGATTTAATAATCTCGCTATAAATACATCATAAGAACCAGATGTTCCATTAAGAAAATAATCAGTAGGATAGTCAAAATAAATAATATATTTATCTTGATAAACTGGGTGGTTCTGTAAGTAGAAATATTTACTCATATTAAAACTCTATTTCCTCCCATAATTTTCTTATTCCATCTATTTCTTCTTCATTTAGTTCACATAATTCTCCCCAATCTTTATTACGAAAAATTTTACTATTAAAATTAGGAAGAGATTTATTATATATTATTTTTTCAGGTTCTTTTTCTTTATAATCTTTTATATATTTTTTAACTGTATAAGGACTTATATTTAAAGTATTGGCAATAGTCTTACAACTTTTACCCTCTGAATACATTTCATTCATATTTACTATCATATCATTCGTTATAACTCTCATTGTCTTTCCTCCTATACTATCTTTAGTATACCAGTTTTTTGGAGAAATTGCAAATTTTGGGTATAATAAAGGGCGCACATTACGCGCGCCCTCTAAAAATTACTTCAAAAGTAAGTTCCAAAATTTCTCATCGACAATTCCATTTTTCTCTAAGCCATGGCTTTCCTGGAATCTATATACGGCCTGCTCCGTATCATAGTCGAAGTCTCCGTCAAGAGGCATAGGCTCTCCATTATAAGTTTCTACCGCGTAGCCAAACTCATTTAAGAGTGCCTTGAGTGTATTAACCTGTTCTCCTGTGCTACCTCTACTAAGAATTCTTAAATTGATAGTACAAGGTTCCTCCGGTTCAGGTGCTGGCGCGGGTTCAGGTTCGGGTTCTACGTCAGTATCTTCGTCTTCATCTTCGTCATCATAACGAGGACGACCAAAGCCTGCTATACGGCTATCATCGAAGTCATACCATTTGCGCTGAACCATATCTCCGGCATTTCCTTCGATTGTAGTAATATAATCTTCGGTGTCTTCTACAAGTCCTACGTGGGCGATACCATTACCGAAGTCAAAAAAGATAAAATCTCCTTTCTTCGGATCTGATGTAGTCCAAGCATCTGCGTCCTTAAAGTATTGCGCCATATATGCCGCGCTACAAGAATAGTTATTATATGAAGGCTGATAAGTAAAATACTGCGCATCCCACTTTTTTGCTTCATCATCACGGTCCGCAGGCTGCGCAGAAATCAAACACATACAGTTGCAGAAAGTTCCACACCAAGCTACGTTTTGTTTAGTCTGCGGCGCGTAATATCCACAATCATCAAGGATTTTTGCGAATATGGTCCAGTTATTTTCTCCTTCTTCGTACCCAATCCATTCACGAGCATGGTCGAGTACCCAACTAGCTTTAAGTGAACCCATAGGTTATGCCTCCGTTGAGAGAAGTGATTTAGCCTTTTTAATAAGCTGATTTACACCTGTTGCTGCAAGTCCAGAAGCTCCACCGATTACAGTTGCTGTAAGCCAATCTGTTGCGGGAATAAGGTTAGGAATTGTATAGAATGAGACGATTCCTAAGATTGCGCCGAGTACGATGCAGATACCTGGGATAAAATCGTCGAGCTTTTCGTTTTTGAAAAGTTTTATACAAACACCAACGAGGTAGCAAAAAGCTATAATTACGGGTACTGTTGCAATTTCTAACATTTTAATTTCCTCCTTTTATATTATGTATTATCTGGTTCGGGCTTGTCGTGATGAAAACTTTCATTCATAATTAAATATCCATCTTCATCAACAATAAGAGCCGCATGGTTATCGATTGTACTTACAACCGCGACAGATAAAATTAAATAATATTTCTGTCGCGCCTCTGCGAGATTATCGTATTGATAAGATAATGTAGATGTTACACCACCATCAGTCTGAACTTCAATTACAATGTAATTTTTCATAAATATCCTCCTTTATTTATATTATTTACAAAGATAAGTACCTGTTACATATAGTCCGTTTCCGCTTGCAACCTGTGTAAGAGCAGAAGCTCTGATAGATATATTTCCACTACCATCTAACCATCCCATCAACATGGTAGACCCTGTATAACCAATTAAAGTCATATCAACCGCAGGGAATGCAACTCCAGATATTTTTCCAACAAATCCATCTGTACCGGCGGCAACTTGAGTGCCTGCACCCTTTACTTGCACCATTAATTGAACTAACCTACCCCATTTTTTACAAGTAACCGTTCCTGCCGTCCATACTCCCGATGATTTAGTAAGAGTCACGGTAGGTGTTGTAGGAGACATAACTATATCTGAACAAGACACTTTGCCTGTCGCAGATTCTAGGTTAATACCTACAGTTCCATCTGTCTTATATAAAGTAAGAACACCGTCATCATTGGAACCAATCCATAATAATGCCCTAGTACTGCTACTGCTATTTCGAACATATAAACTACATCCTTTTAATAATAAATTACCTGTCATAGTACCACCGCCCAAAGGTAATTTCGTATTATCCGTAGGTGTAGCCCAAGAACCATCGTTTCTAAGATATGTTGTAGTAGCAGAACCTAGTTGTGGTCCATTTGTAATAGTATTTGTACCACTAAATTTTGCTATATATCCACTTGTTCTCGTACCAGAGCCAGTTATGTTGTTTGTGATACTGGGGGTTACTGTTACTGTTTGAGCAGTACCGCCACTCGGTGTTACTGTGAATCCATTTGTGCCATTTGCAAAAGTATAAGTAGTATTTGGTGGAGTTTGCCAACTTCCGTCTTCTCTGAGATATTTTGATGTGCCGCTTCCTGTGCCTAATGCAGCTTTAACATTTGTCGCATTTACAATGTTTTTTACTGGTCGCCGGTGATAAGAAGTAGTGGTTGTACCTCCACCTGCATATTGTGCGACAAGATAATCATCTGCTTGTGCTTGAGAAGCACCCTCGGTTAATCCATTAATAAGATTAGATAAACCTACAGTTTGAGCAGTCCCCGAAGATGGAGTAAGTTTTATATGCTCCCCGTCACGACTGAGGCTATAAGTAGTATCAGTAAATACAGCGCCACTCGGAACACTTGCTGCAATAGTATAACTAGAACTCTTTAATCCACCATTTGTACCATCAGCAATCAAAACATTCCCAGAAGTAGGTGTTGTTGTGTACCAACTAAGAAATGCAGTATGCGATTCATTATCTGATGCTATCGTCTTTAATTCATAAATCTGAGTTTTATTTGTATTATTACTTCTATTAGTTGCAGTAGCATAGACAAATTGAAGGTATTCATTATTGTAGTTACCTATTTGCCAATGACCGCCTCCATAAGTTTCTTCACATACTACTGGATACCATTGTGTAGCATTTTTTGTCTTTTTTGCAAATACTGCGGCATTACCGTCTTTATTTATGTAACTCATGGCTCTGCCAGAAACTACAATATTTGCAGAATCCGTATTCGTGAAAGTTAAACTTCCGCTTAAAGTATCTCCAGAACGATTGACTTTATTATTCCAACTATATTTCTCACCTGTTGTAACTAATGAGTTTGTTGTACCACCAGATGCAGCTGTTTGAGATATAAGATTTCCACTATGGTATAAATAGTACCAATTACCCCAAGGGTATGAACTACCATCGCTATATTTAGCCCTATAAAATAAATATCCAACTGCGGTTGCAAATTGCATATCATATTTTGGACTTATATAGTTCTTATATGTAATTATCTTAAAACCACTTGCAGTTGTTGGTACAGTACCCGCTAATGTGGGAGATACCGAAGAACTCGAAGAGTAGTATGTTTTACCTGCTTCTAATGTATCTACATCATCCCCAGCAACTAAGGCAGTACCCAATTGACCAAAATTAAACACACCTAAAGCATCTGTTGCGCCTAACGCCGTAGTAGCCCCTGTACCTCCTTTACTGATAGGTACAGTACCAAGAGATATTGTTCTTGTACCACTTGTCGTAATAGCACTTTCACTATCTACGGAAATCGGGGAAGTGCCTTTAATTGTAACAGATGTTACTGTACCGGCGTTATTACTGAAAGTTTCCCAAGTACCTTTCTGAGTTAATGCTTTTGTGGCAGTTGATCCGTCAAAAGCTACGGATGTTCTTGCGACTTTATTGCTGTCTGACGCATCTGTTACTACTAATTTATCTCCATTGGCTATTGCAACATCATTAGTCTGTAGCGTACCACCATTTTGAATATTTCCATGAGTATGTGAAGTAGGGGTACGAGCATTAGATAATCTTGTATCACTACCCAACACAACCTGTGTAGTTGAAGCATTACCACTTGCAGGAACATCTTTAGTAGAGGCTGTGCCTAAACCACTAACCTGTGTATTTGCTATTGCTATATCTTGTGTAGTTATACTAACTTTACCATCAGTTTCGCTCCAAGCAGATATTGTTTTACTTGCGGCAATACCGCTAGCACCTGTTACATCCAAGGTACCTAATGCACTAGCCACAGCAGTACCATTTACTGGATTAGTACCTGTTGCAGAATAAGTACTAGTAGTATTACTTGCTGGAAGTGAGGTTGGATATGCAGGCAAACTTATAACACCACTTGAAGGATTATAAGCGGTTGTACCTACTTTTACCTGAGTCGTATATCCACTTATCGTGTCTTTTACATTATAAGTACTACCATCAGGTAATTTTATTTTTGTTATATCTGCCACATTATCACCTCATTAGTTACTTGAAGTAGGATATACAGTATGGGTTGCCTCCGTACCCGTAAATGTCTGGGCGGCCGCAGTACCATTTATTGTACCAGAACTAGAACTTCCTGTAAATTTTAACTCTGCGCCTGTGCCTATAAAACTTGGAGAAGTTGCCTCATAAGTTGCATCACCTGTTTTAACAGTAACATTTTCAGTAGTAATACTATCTCCAGTAGTTTCAACAAACTTAGAAAGAGTAAGAGTTTCACTACTTACAGAGCAATAAACTAACTCTCCAGTCGCGGAAGTCGAGCTAGGTGCCGCAACTGACATATCAGTTACGACTGTCTTTTTTGTAGGATTTTTAATTGTAGTTGTTGCGCCGGCTCCTCCAGATGCAATCGTGATGGCGGGCGCGCTAACAGAACCCTCAGGTGTATAATTTGCCGTACCAGTTCCTACACTAATTGTACCACTAGGTGTAACTGCGCAACTTCCACTTACAGCGCTTGAAGCATTAGAGCCACTAGGAGTAAGTGTAACTGTACCTGTATCTACATAAGCAAATGCTTTAAGAGTTCCAACGCTTGTACCTAATTCTTGCCAAGCGGTTCCATTAAAAATAAACTCGGCGCGCGAAGCACTAACCTGAACGATATCGCCACTAACGGCCGTAACACTCTCACTATTAATTGTGATTGGGTTAGTAGTATCTCCATCTGAAAGAGAAGTCGTTGTGATACCTAACCAATGAGTTGCGTTGGAAAGGGCCGCGATAGCACTTTCAGCATCAGATAATCTTTTCTCTGCGCCGCCTGTCACGCCATCACCTATCCAAGTTCTTACGTCAGAATCTTTGAAGTAATAAGTATTACCAGTCGGTAAAGTGATTTGCGCGAGAACGGGCGTTAATGTCCAAACAATCGTTGCCATTTTTTCTCTCCTTTAATGTGTTGTAAATACTAAATTTTGCGAATCGGTAGGGTCAATATAACATCTGACCTTATTATTCCAGAATTCTCTTTCTTCATTAGTTATGTGTCTTACTGTATCTGATAAATGCACATATAAAAGTTCATCCGTGAAAGGCATATCGATTAAATAAGATGTACCATCTCCAACCTTCATACTTGCAATATTTTGGTCTTGAGAATTTTTTCTATAATCGGTATATATATAAATATAACCCTTATCGGAAATAAGTTGCGGTTGACTATTCCAGGTTTCCGTTGTGGCGCAAAGTACTTTACAATCACCGCTAATTACATATACCGTTCCAAATTGCGCCTCAAGAGGTAATACATTTGAACCAAACTCCGCGGTAACTGGCGCATCAGAATTAAATTGCGCCGTAACTGGCGCATCAGAATTTAGCTGTGCCTGAACATTTTGGGGCACAGCATTTACGTCGACTGAAATCTCATTAACTATATTAAATCCAACGGATAATTTTTGTATGATTTCAGGTTCTTCAGCCACTTGATTGGTCCTCGCTAATTACGCCGTCCTTATAAACTTCAATTACTTCAACATTTGAAGCGATGGTGGCGAGCGCAGTATCATCCATTAAAAGTAATCTTATTTGGAAGAGAGCATCGCCTGCTCTTAATGCAAGAGTATCTTCCTGGCTAAGAGTTACATTTATAATTCTATGGTCATAATCGAACTCAACATCTGAGACAAGCTTGTCTACTTTTACTTTATTCTGTTGAGACAAATAAATCCAGACTTGGCTTACTTGATGCAAGTCAAGCTCGGTCTGGACTGTAATTACGATTGTAGGAGTTGTGCCTCGTATTAATTGCATTGTATTTTCTCCTTTAATTAAGTAGAGGATAGAAGTTTATTCTCTACTCTTTTAGTTATCAAGTTTTATCAATGTATGAGTTCCTATTGCAAAATAATTTGTTCCATTAAATGAAACAACATTAAATTGAGTCACTGTTGAACAATCATAAAAATCAGTAACTCGTTCATCAGGTAATTTAGTTTGCCCCTGAAATAAACAAGCCTGCGTATAATCTAAATAATTTATATCTGGAGAATAGTCTTTAAAGATTGTATTAATTCTATATTCAGCACTTGTTGTATTTTCGATTAAGGGGAAGCTTGCTATATTAGTTGTTAATCCACTTCCACTATAATAACCATACAATTCTTTCTCCCCGACTTTTTTGTAAACAACTCCGTATGATGAACTGTACCAACTATTATTAGAAGTGCATATCCATATGAATACAAAATTAGTTCCATAGGCTACAGTAACATACGGTTTAGTATATCCTCTACTTGAACTTACTAAAGCTGTACCATTTTTATATATTTCTATGGAATTATCAGAAGCCATTTTTTTTATTTCAAATACATTATTTATGTTTATTACTGAATAACTATCAACTAAACTAGCAGTAATAAGAGAACAATTAAGTGAATTAAAGAACCCAACGGTTCCACTTTCATCGCCATATGAAAGTTGTGTTTTTGTTGCTATTGCCATTTATTTTACCTCACAAAGAACTAGTAGTATAAGGAACTGTTGTTACATTTAAGTCAGTTGCTCTCGTGCCGCCGCGCAATGGTCTTACTACATCTGCCATATCTTGTACTCTTACATTTCTATCTAGTGCAAGAGCAATATTATTTATATCTGTTTCTGAATACATTTTACTTCCTAACGAAGGATTTTGTATTGGGTAAATGGTATCATTACCATCTTGGATTGAAATTTGAGTTGATTTGAACCAAGCCATTTATTTCCTCCTTTAAGTAGTTTCTACTTCTGTTAAAATATTTGTTCCGATTGAATAATAATTTTTACCCGCTATTGTTACAGATTGATTTGCGGCTACAGTAGAACAAGATATAAAATTTGTATCATTTATATTTGTAATAATACCGCTTTGGAATAATTGGTTAGGTACATAATCTATATAGCCTGCGGGCGCGCTATAATTTAATCTTGGAGAATGGATATATTGTAAACCGCTTACATCATCTGTTAAACCTATTATATCAAGAGGTTTAAAACTATTATCTGATGAAGAATAAGAATAACCATATAATTTCATATCATCTAATTCTTCGTAAAAGAAGGATAATCCTCTTATATTACTTGCAACATTTTTTGTATACATAAAAAAGAATTTATCTGTATAGCATACAGTAATAGGAACATTATCTTGTCCCCAACCACTACCTATTACATTTGTTCCTTTAACATAGAGCATGGCATTTCCGCTTCTAGGCCCTACATACTTAAAAATATTATCAGCTACTGCACCAACGTATAGATAAAAATCACTTCCACTTATTTCAGTTGTAAGTAGAGGACAATTCAAACTATCGAAGAAAGCCTTATATGTTGCTGTAGAAAAAGCAGCTTGAAAAAATTGTACTTTTGCCATTTATCTTCCCCCTTATGTAATTGAAGTTGTAGTATAAGGACTTCTTACTGGTTGTAAGTATGTTGCTTTTAAGCCGCCATGAGTAGATACTGCCTCTGCCATTTCAGAAACTTTTACAGGTTTACCAAGAACCAAGGCTATATTATTGATACTTGTTTCTGAATACATTTTATTACCTAAAGAGGGATTTAGTATAGGATAGGTAGTGTCATTTGCATCATATACCACGCCACTTGTTCCATAATATATCATACTAATCTCCTTTTAACTTGTGCCATTAAGTTTCCTCCACATTCAAGCCGGCCGCGCCAGATATTCTTGCTAATACACCAATATCAGTTGCTTGAGGATAGAATGTAATTGTTACGCTTCCTGTGGTGGCACTAATATCTGAATAACCAACCCCAGTGGACGTGAAAATTTCAATTAAACTATTTGTTGTTATTGAACTATCAGAAAGAGTAATTGAAGATTGACCAACATTAAGTGTACCAGATACATCTTTATAGGCATCTGCTTTACTAGCTAGAAGAGTATTTATTTCAGTCTTTGTATAAGTAGTTGATTTGTCGGCTTTTAAACCCAACTCATCGCTTATCTTCTGACTACTCCAAGTTTTCTTTGTGGAAATTGTAGTATCATCAATAGAGGCGCCCTCATAGACGGATTGAAGTTGGACATCAAGAACTTCGTCGACTTCAAAGTCAACGGTAATTTCTTGGTCGCTATCAAAACTATTTATATCTGGCATATTATGCCTCCACTTCAACTAGAGTATTTGTACCTACTGCGTAATAATTCTTATTATTTACTGTAACCGTAGAAAAAGTTGGTACTGTTGAACATGCTTGCAGTCCATCTAATTTAAGTGCGTAGCCTGAAGTATCAATCATCACAGTATGATTTGCAAACATCATCTTTGGAGCTACTACTGTATAATTGAAATTTTTAGGAACTATACAATTTTTTGCCGCGGTGCTGATTCGTGTAAAATAAGTGTTTTGATTAGTATTATCTACATCAAAACCATACCACGACCTATACATCATAGAGAAAAAATCTTCATTGCCTTGTATTATCCAATGCCATGCTTGGTCAGCCGCTATTCTAAAACTAACAAAATTTGCAGAAGTTATAAAAGTTACAGCAGCCGCTGTGAAGCCATTATTACGCCCTGAGTATGTGGATATTGTATTTCCCTCCAAATCATATACTACTACATCATGAGTATTTACTTGAAATGATACCTTAAACTTATCAGAAAATTGTATTGAAGGATCTGCACTTATAAATGTAAATCTATTATCATACTGACTAATAAAGTTATATATTTGTGAAGTAAAATTACTTGAAGTATTAGTGATTGTACCTGTATAAATATGTGCTGCCATATTATGTCCCCGTTTCTACTATATCAAAATTTGTAAGTATATAATCCATACTTCCCGAACAAGTTACTAATAAATCCGAAGGCTGAATAGCGCTTGCCATTTCACTTACCTTTAAAGGTCTTCCCAAAGCATAAGCAATCGCGCTAATATCCGCCTCTTTATATAGTTTACTCATCTCTGAAGGATTTTCTATCGGATAGATTATTTCATTTCCATCCGCATTTTCATAAACTATTCCAAATTGAACGTCAATTTCACCGTCAATTTCATAATCGGTTAAAATATTACTCATAATACTTCTCCACCAATTACTCCACCCTTATAAACTTCCTTAATTGCCACATTAGCTGCAAGAGTGGCGAGCGCTATACCACTCGATAAGAGTAATCTAATCTGAAATATAGCAGCAGTATCTGCCTTTAAGCTAAGAGTTTCCTCCTGACTTAAAGAAATTTTAATTGTTTTGAGGTCAGTATCAATATCAACATCAGAAATTCCTTTGTTGATTACAACACTACCTTGCTGGTAAATATATACCCAAATATCATCTACTTGGGATAAATCAATACTTGATCTTACATTAGCTGTAATGGTAGGAGTTGTACCTCTTATAATCTGCATTTCTTTCTCCTTTATTCTTCAGTAAAGAACTTATTGCAAGCCCAGCCAGATTTGCCCATGTAGTTCCCGTAACTCCAATTTCCTTCGCGCTTAAGTTCTACGAATCTTTCTCCATAATTCATACAAGCGATTGTCGCGCCGGCAAATGTGCTGTCTGTGGTATTTGTGTCTTTAGGTGGTGTCTCTCTAAGGAACAAACCGCCCTGAGCAGTAATCTTAAACATGATTGGTTCAGAAGGCTTTTGCTTTACTTCCCCAAATATACCAATCGTCTCCGGATTAAGTACCGGGGCAGGCGCAGGTTTAATCTCGATATTTTCATTTTTAATCTCTTCCTTTTGAGATTTAGAAGTCTTTTTCATATATATAATCTCCTTCGATGTTTAGTCTTATTCTATAATAAAAAGTAGCAATCCGATACCGGGACTCTAAAAATTTGAAATTTTTATGAAATTAGGATATAATATATATAGAAAATAAAAAAATGGAAGGAGTTTCTATGAAAGGATTTGTAAATGGTATAGATTGGATAAATGCAGAAAGTATGCGCTATTGGAGCTTCCCCGCATCCTATACCGACGAAAAGAAAAGGAATGAAGTACATAATGCAATCTTTAGCGGTGACTACCTCGGCGCCCTTAAAGTAGACGGATATTATCAGCGTCTTGTAAAGGATGAAGATGGAAATTGTTTTATGATTGCGCGCAGTAAAGGTGTTAATGGTGCAATCGATAAGTATGAGTGGGTTCCTCAACTTCATCCGTTTATGGATAAACTTCCTAATGGAACAGTTTTGCTTTGCGAGTGCTATCTTCCGGGAAACGAAGGTTCTAATAAGATTACATCTCTTCTTGGATGTTTGAAGGAAAAGTGTATTGCTCGTCAGGAGGCTGGACAGAGACTCCACTTCTATATCTTTGATGTATGCGCTTATGGCGGAGTAGACTTTACAAAAACTCCTATAGAAAAAAGAATTAACATACTTAATCGTATTCTATTTGATTATGAAAGTGATTATGTAGAATTTGCAGAGTACTATCGTGGTCCTGAACTTTGGGATAAGCTTCAAGAATATCTTGCGAGCGGCCGCGAAGGCATTGTAATTACACGAAAGGATTGTCCTATCTACTTCAAGCGCACTCCCGCGCATATGACAATCAAAATTAAGAAAGAACTTCAAGAAACAATCGACGTCGTTATTCTCGGTGCCAATGCTCCTACTCGTAGCTATGGCGGCAAAGAAATTGAAACCTGGAAGTATTGGGAAGATACATTTACAGGCGAAAAACTTTTGGGAGAATATTTCAAAGATTATTATAACGGAAAGAATATCGAGCCAATCACAAAAGCTTACTTCTACGGATGGGCAGGTAGTTTAATTATCGGTATCCGTAAAGATGATAAGTTAGTTCCTATTGGTTCTCTTAGTGGAATAGAAGAGGAAGTTCTTGCAAATTGGCAGAGCTATAAGGGTAAAGTAGCAGAAGTAACTGCGATGCAGATTATGGATACAGAAAACCACGGCTTAAGACATCCTAAACTGCTTAGATGGCGCGAGGACCTTACACCGAGGGATACAGATTATTATAGGTATTTTACATAATGAGTATGAGTTCTCTTGAACGAAAAGTATATGGGCTTCTTACCAAAGCTCATATTACTTTTGTTCGTGAAAAAGTATTTACAGATTGTTATAACGGACTTTATAGATATGATTTCTATTTGCCCGACCTTAGTACTGTGCTTGAGGTGAATGGTGTCCAGCATTACGTCTATACAAAAAGATTTTTTAAGAATAAGTCCGACTTCTTGAAAGCACAAGAAAGGGATAGGCGAAAAATTTCCTATGCCCTCGCGCACGGTATGAAAATCTATTGTATTCCTTATTGGGAAATAGATAGTATTTCAACAACTGATGATTTATTTGCCCAAAAATTTTTGGCTAAATCAAAATTCCATAATGACGATGCTTTCCGCATCAAAAATCAATATGGAAAATGAAATCTTCCTACTTATAATTGAGGACTGAGGTAGGGAGAAAATCCCGGGAGATAGGAAGATGACTTGGGAAATAGCTTTAGGGATTTTTGCTCTTATAAGTTTTATAGGAATGGTAGTCGGTTGGACTAATAAAATCTATGGTACTTTATCCAAGTTAAATGCGAGTGTAGATAATCTTAATGAAACCGTAAAAGAGTTCAAAGAGAATCAAAACACTATAATCGATCATGTTGGTGACCATGATGTAATCCTTGTAAAACATGAAGAACAAATAAAAAATCTTGAAAAAATAGTTAACTCCGATAAGTAATGTTATCGGAGTTAATTTTTTACATTTCAACTTTTTGTATATTCCCAAAAATATCAACGATTATATTGGGTTGTATATATATTTTTTCCTTTTCCGCAAATTCTAATGCAGTCATAGTGAACTCTCTCAGATTTCCATTATTCTCAATCACTATATCATAATTATAATTTAATACTTCTTTATCGGCGTGATTAGATGTTTCTGAATTTTCAGCACTCGCGCGCCGTATAAGTAAAGACTTTGCGCCAAGTTTGTCGCAGAGTTTTTTTATTTCTTTAGGTTCTCTACAATCAATAAAAAATACTATTGATTTAGGATTAACTCCATATTCAAGCCAAGAATCTTCAATGCGCTCGACCTCTTCACAGATATACTTAAATGGATAATCATTCCATTCTGTTAAGAGGTCTTTCAAATCACTTAAGAACTTACGACTCTTTAAGTCTTTTGTTCCATCCCATCCAACACTCTTTGCTATCTCTTTTACAGGAGTAATGGTCGAAAGAATATAACAAAATCTATCTCCTGTAATTTTTTCTATATTTTGTTCAAAAGTTGTCTTCCCCGCCCCCGCGGCCCCATTAACGATGTATATGCTCATACTTCTCCTTAGAATAAATTATCTGCAATATATTCCTTTAACCAATCGCAGAATCTCTGTTGATAGAAGATTATATTATCTTCCCAAAGAGTACAACCTTTAAGGTTTTCAACTATATGATCCCAGAATTTCTCTTCCTTTAATGTTTCAATCAACACGGGATTATTCTTTAACTTACAAAGCTCTTCAGTTATACTTTCATTTACTACCTTATAGTGCCTTGCTATCATCCAATAATGATATACATAAAGAAGAGTGGCTCCTAACAGGTCGGGCGCTACATTACCATTCATCTTAGTTAACTTGAGTAAAGCTTCGACTTGGCTCCAAATATAAGACTCCCAACTTTTACGGAAGAACTCTTCTTTGTTAGATTGACGAGTTAAAGAATTTTTATTATCCCTCCATATATAAGTTGTTTCTTTTATCTTATATTTACTTTTACTACAATTATGGGCAATTAAATTAAAATAAGCATCTTCATTTACACGAAGTCCGTCTAAGAAACGAATATTATTATCTCTTAAATATTTAGCTTTGTAGATGCGTCCATGACACCAAGTTACAGGTGTACTAAATACATCCATTAAGACCCCAGGCTCAGCGGTGCGCTCTGCAATAAAATCAGAGCTTACGATATCTGCATCATGCCCCTTAGCCTCTCGATAAAGAATTTCGACGGCGCGCGGTGTATACATATCATCGGCATCTAAGAACATAAAGTAGTCACACATCGTATCTGCATCCATTCCTGCTTGACGAGCACCACCCGGTCCTACGTTTTTCTCAAGACGAAGCCAACGAATTTGGAGGCCTCTTGCTCTATATCTTTCGACTATATCGAGATAGTCCTCTCCATCACAGTCCTGAACTATTGTTACAATAAACATCTTTTTAGTTTGCGCGACCAATGAGTCCAATGCTTTTGGTAATGTCTCGCGCGCTTTGTACGTAGGTATTATAACGTCTACCAATTTTACCCCCTCATGAACTTGGCCTCTACAGCCATTTCATCTACAAGATTATTATATATATTATCTGCGTGTCCTTCTACCTTCTCAAAGAAAAAACGAGAGTCTTCAAAATATGGAATTAAAAGTTTCCAATAGTCTTTATTAGCTACTGGTTGTTTCTTAGAATTTATCCAACCATTTGTTTGCCATTTTTTATACCATCTTTGTTTATAGCAATTTATAATGTAAGCACTATCACTATAAATAATAAAAGTAGGATTACGGTCAAATGGATTTATATTTCTCCAAGCATAAGTGCAAGCCTCTATAACTGCGGCAAGCTCACAGATATTATTGGTTGCATTATCTATATGACCTTTACCTTTTTGAATTATATCTTCTGATTCATTAAGTATGAGCCAAGCCCAACCACCTTGCGCGCCTTCATATCCATTACCACTTGTTGCGCCATCTGTATAAATCTCGTATTTCATCTATCAAACCCCTTAAAGTATTCATGATAGACCTGTGAGAATCCACCTATCTGTTTATTAGCCTTCTCGATATGAGATACAAAGTCTTCCATATCTATCATCTTTGCATCGATATTACGTCTCGCGCGCTTTAACCATTTCTTACTTTTACATCTCCAACTTATATCGAGATAGTTAAATAAGTCGCCCGATAAATAAACTTCATATCCATATATATCCTTTACTATTTTAGAAATATGAAGGCAAGCTAAATGGCGACTATCTTTTACATTAACATTACAGAGGCAAATCTTTTTAGTTTCTTTTCCTAATGTGAAAAAATTTATAAATGCAATGTTTGTTAAATTGTCAAGTTCTTTTGTAGTCATTTTAATTCTCCTCCTTTATATACCTAAATTATAACACATTTTTATATAAAAGTCAATTTTTAGGGTTACTTAGGTTCTATAGAAATTTGACTTTTTAGTAAAATTTAGGTATAATAATAGTATAAAAGTTAAAGGAGTTATTATGGATACACCGTCAATTACAGAACAAGCAGAGTTTTTGAAAATTCATGCGCATTGTCTTGGATATAGAATTTCTTCTACTGTTAAAGAGAAGTATTATATTTATGACCATTTAGATTATACTAATGGTAAGGTAAAGAGTTATGGATATGTAGTTTATTATGAGAAGAAAAAGAAATATAAAGACTATTTACCCGTAAAAATTGTGAAGACTACGCCCAATGCGGTCCAGTTAATGGTTGATGCAATAGGGCTTCATTTTGGAGAGTGAAAGGAGTAATGGAAGGAATACTTTATGCTATCATAATATTCTTATCAATCGTGCTTGCCGGCGCATTAGCATATGCAATATATATGCGTCAAAAAAATTATAAAGAATTGTGCGAGCGATACGAAAAGGAATTAAATGAAAAGTTTAGAGAGACTCTTCGTAGGTTAAAAGAAGCTCAAGAAGAGTATGGGACAACTCAAGAAGAGTATATAAAAGAGTTTCAGCATCTTCAAGAAGTTCTTGGTGAAATAAAAGAAAAAGAACATTTTAATCAAACCCTATATAAAATTCGCGAGGAAGAATTAAATAATTTAATAGAAAATAAAAAGCAGACTGAACTTGAAAAACTTGATAGAGAAGTAGAAGACTGGGCGACCTCGGCGCAGGAGGCGGCCAGCTTTTGTTCTACACAATTCCAGGAGTCCATTCAAAAAGAATGGAGAGAAAAGGAAGAAGAACTTAGTCTTCTTAAAAATTCAATAGATGATTATAAGGCGCGCCGCGATGTTATCAATCAAGAAATTCTTAGGGCGCGCGCAATCGAAGAACAGCAGGACTTTTACCGCATTATATTACCAGAGTCTTCAAAGCATGACCTGGAAGTTCTTTCCTCAATACGAAAGGAACTCACGAAAGTTGACATTCTTGACAAATTGGTTTATGATAATTATGTTAAAAAACCCGTTGACGAAATGGTTAAGAGAGTTCTTGAAGGTAGAAGTCCTTGTGGTATTTATAAAATTACAAGATTAAAAACGGGTGAAATATATATAGGTAAGTCTACTGATATTAAATCTCGTTGGCAACAACATTCTAAATCAGCCTACCATTGTGGTACTATCTCTCATTCCACACTCCATACTATAATAGAGAAAGACGGAATTGAGGGCTTTACTTGGGAAGTTCTTGAAGAAGTATCCAAGGATAAGTTAGGCGAGAGAGAAAAATATTGGATTGACTTCTATGATTCTAAAAACTTTGGACTAAATGAACGTAACGGAGGTTAAATGGAACTTTCAGATTTACAAACAGAAATCTTAAATGCACCGAGTAATAGGTCGATTGTATTGAGCGCAGCCGCGTCTGGTAAGACACGACTTATGACAGAAAAGGTACGCCAGTTATTGCGCGCGGGTGTTAATCCCCGGGAGATAGCTGTCATCACGTTCACGAATATGGCGGCCGCAGAACTTCGTAAACGACTTGGAGAGGATTATACAGACGGACTCTTCGTAGGAACAATTCATTCTCTTGCTAATTGGATGTTATTGAGCGGTGGGGTTAAGACCAATAAAATCTTAGAGGAAGAAGAGTTTGATGAATTGTTTTCTCTTATAAAACAAAATCCTCAATGCGTGCGCCATATAGAATGGATTTTATTAGATGAGGCGCAGGATAGTAGTGAATCTCAATTTGAATTCTTATTTGATACATTAAATCCTGATTACTTTTTTATCTGCGGAGATGTAAGACAAAGTATATATCGATGGCGCAATGCTCGACCGGATCTTCTTCAATCCATGTGTAATAATCCGAGTATAAGCGTATTTGATATGAATGAAAATTATCGTAATGGATATAATATATTGAAGTTCGCAAAAAACCTTATTCGACCTACGGGATTAGAAGATACTTCAGTATCAAAAAGAGAAAACAATGGTACAGTAACAGAGATACCTTATGATTCTTATGCTATACTTTCCAGGATTATGGATGGCGGTCATTATAAAGATTGGGCAATTCTTACACGTACCAATCAAGAAATTTCTACATTTACTTCGCTTTGTTATAAATACAATATTCCTTTTGAAACCTTCAAACAAGGTGACCTTTCAAAAGATGAGCTTAATGAAAAGATGCAACATGATACAGTTAAGTTATTAACTGTCCATTCCGCCAAAGGACTTGAGTGGCCGAACGTAATTGTAGTAGGTATGAGATACTCAAGTATAGAAGAAAGATGTATCTGCTATGTTGCGGCGACACGTGCTCGTGATAATCTAATTTGGGTTACAGGCAAGAAGAAGAACTCTCCTAAGAGTAGGATTCATAAGTGGTAAGGTCTATGGAAGGAAAACAGTATATTGCTATCTATGATAGAAACGGTAAATTGGTTAAGGTCGCGCGCAGTATACGCGAGGTAGTAGACGGAGAATTTTTAGACGGTGGAATTCGGTCAGCATTAAAATCGGGAAAAATTTATAAAGACCATTTCTTCCGCTATGTAGGCCCTATGCTTTCTGAATATATAGAAGTTCCTTACCTATGTATTATAGACGGACTAAAGTTTATGAAACAAATTGAAATAGCTGAATACTGCGGTGTAACTAAGCAAGCTGTATCAAGTGCTAAATCACATGGCGCGACTCTTATAAACGGTAAGACCGTGGAATGGAGCAAAGAGTAATTTGACTTTTTCAAAAATTTTATATATAATATAGATATAAAAAGAAAAGGAGAATTGGCATGAAGATTACTCGTACAGAAGAAGGCACATATACTCGTACATCAGTTCTTGATATAAACGAGGATTTTGTCGAAGCCATAAATTCAAATTTTAAGAATGCTTTGGTAGGTGAGGTAAATTTTACTCCTCTTACCTTAAAGGAATTTTGGGATATCATAAAGGATTCTGATAATGCGCCGCGCGCCAAGGAAGAATATCCTGTAAATCTTAGGTTCTTTCATGGAAATATGAAGCTTGGTAGTTATATCCGTTGTGAAATCAATGAATTCTTTGAGGAAATATCAAGCGAAAGCGAAGAAAGACCTGAAGTATGGTATGATGAATTCGAATCATAACCTTTAATGACATCCATTATTCTAAGGGAGTTCCGTTGAACTCCCCTCTTAATTTGACTTTTTTGAAAATTTCTGATATAATATATATAAGAAAAAGAAAAGAGAGAAAATAATATGAAACCTACTATAAATGAAATTGAAATAGCTAAAAAGATAGTTAATGATTTAATTGAACATAACTTTTTTGATGCAATCATTTGCGAAGATTGTGATGGTTTTTATTGTTGGAGAGATGCAAAAAAGCAGAAGAATTATCTTAAGGAAGCTGGTCTTAGCGCGCATAGTGGCGAAACTAAGGCTTGCATTATATCTGATAAACTCTCTAATTGGGTTATAAAAGTTGGATTTACTTATAGTGATGATGAAGGCAGAACTACTACTGATTTCTGCGCCATCGAAGCAAAGAATTATAAGGATGCCATAGACGAAGGATTAGAAGAATTCTTCGCTGCATCTTATGAGTTATGCAGAGTAACTCCTCCTGAGAAATATAAATATGAGGAAGATATTGTTTTCTTCATTCAGGAGAAAGCAGAACCTGATGATGAAAAAACATCGGCAACCTGCGAAAAATATACAGGTAGTGATTGTAATGATGACTTTGATAGAGTAGAAAGCTTATTCCAGGGTAATGAAAAACTTGATAGTCTTTTTGAATTTATTGATGACTGGAATATAAATGACCTTCATAGCGGTAACTTTGGTTATACTAAAGAAGGTAAGGTTAAGATTATAGATTATAGTGGATATTGATATGAAAAGAGAAGATGTCATTGAAATATTAAAAGGATATAAGCAACGATTAGATACATCTTGTTCTAATCAGTTAGACGCAGATAAAGAAGCTTTTGACTTTGCTATAGATGCTATCGAAACTGGTGAGATTTATATGACGGGGAAAGACTATAATCTTTTTCTTGAGGGGTATAAGCA
>Ga0265298_10002045_pt1 | contig 28904 bp, 19 predicted proteins | sample AusTroGonzalo_MG_3_FD_193486 | JGI IMG/M metagenome (GOLD analysis project Ga0265298, IMG submission 193486) | Bovine rumen microbial communities from tropical cattle in Woodstock, Queensland, Australia - Gonzalo_01 | ecosystem: Host-associated > Mammals > Digestive system > Stomach > Rumen ...
GTCGGCAGGGCCGGCGGCGTGCTGGGCATCATGAACGAACTGCAGAAGGCCGGGCTGGTGGACGGTGCCGCGCCCCGCGTGGACGCTATGACGCTCGCCCAGGCCATCGCCCGCTATGATATCTGCGCCTCCTCCGTCAGCGAGGAAGCCCTGAAACTCTATTCCAGTGCCCCCGGCGGCGTCCGGACCACGGAGATGGCTTCCCAGGAAAAGTATTGGGACAGCCTGGATACCGACCGCAGCGGCGGCTGTATCCGCGACCTGGAGCACGCCTACACCAAGGACGGCGGACTGGGCGTCCTCTTCGGCAACATCGCCCGGGACGGCTGCGTCATCAAGACCGCGGGCGTGGATGAATCGCTCTGGCATTTCGAAGGTCCCGCGAAGGTCTTCGATTCCCAGGAGGCGGCCTGCGAGGGCATCCTGGGCGGCGCCGTGAAGGCGGGCGACTGCGTGGTGATCACCCACGAGGGTCCGAAGGGCGGCCCCGGTATGCAGGAAATGCTCTATCCCACTTCGTACATCAAATCCATGCACCTCGGCAAGGCCTGTGCATTGATTACCGACGGCCGTTTCAGCGGAGGCACCTCCGGCCTGAGCATCGGCCATATTTCCCCGGAAGCGGCGGCGGGCGGCAACATCGGCCTGGTCCGCGACGGCGACATCATCGAAATCGACATCCCTTCGCGCAGCATCAGCGTACGCCTCAGCGATGAGGAACTCGCGCAGCGGCGAAGCGAAGAACTGGCCCGCGGCAGCAAGGCGTTTACCGCTCCCGTGCGGAAACGGAGCGTCTCCGCCAGCCTCAGGGCTTATGCCTCGATGGTCAGCAGCGCCGACAAGGGAGCAAGAAGAATCGTTCCGGAAGACTGATATGAAAGACAAGATAGGAAAGAAACTGAGCGGCGCGGAGATTCTCCTCGAGCAACTGCTGGTACAGGGCGTGGATACCGTCTTCGGTTATCCCGGAGGCGCGATTATGCCCGTTTACGATAAACTTTACGGCTATCTGGACCGCCTGCACCACGTCCTCGTCCGTCACGAACAGGGGGCGATTCACGCAGCCCAGGGCTATGCCCGCATCAAGGGAGAGCCCGGCTTCGTGATGGTGACCTCCGGCCCCGGCGCCACGAACGTGATTACCGGTGTCGCGGATGCGATGATCGACTCCACTCCCGTGGTGGTGGTCGCCGGCCAGGTGACGACGGGCCTGCTGGGCACCGACGCCTTCCAGGAGACCGACCTCATCGGTATGACGACGCCGATTACCAAGTGGAGTTACCAGATCCGCCGGGCGGAAGATGTGGCCTGGGCCGTATCGCGCGCCTTCTACATCGCCGCCAGCGGCCGTCCCGGCCCCGTGGTGCTGGACTTCACCAAGGATGCGCAGACCGGCCTCGCGGAATTCCAGCCCTGCCATTGCGACTTCATCCGCAGTTATGTTCCCGTTCCGGAAGTTCCGCAGACCGCCATCGAGCAGGCCGCGGCGATGATCAATGCCGCCGAGCGCCCCTTCGTGGTCTATGGCCAGGGCATCCTGCTGAGCGGCGCGGAAAAGGAACTCGGCGATTTCCTGGACAAGGGCGATATCCCCGCGGGCAGCACGCTGCTCGGCCTGAGCGCCCTGCCTTCGGACAACCCGCATCTCAAGGGAATGCTGGGAATGCACGGCAGCATCGCTTCGAACATCATGACCTGCGAATGCGACCTGCTCCTTGCGGTGGGGATGCGCTTCGACGACCGCGTGACCGGCAAACTCGAAAAATACGCCCGCCAGGCGAAAATCATCCATATCGACATCGACGCTTCCGAAATCGGCAAGAACATTCCCGTCGATCTGGGCATTGTCGGCGATGCGAAGCAGGTGCTTGCGCGCCTGACCCCGCTGATCGAAAAGCGCCGGCGGAGTGCGTGGGAACATCGCAATGAAGAATGCGACGCGGTGGAGCGCGAACGCGTCTGCCTGCCCGAAATCGCGCCTGCGGACGGTCCCGTCAATCCCGGCGAAGTGATTGCCGCGGTGGCGAAGGCGACGCGCGGCAATGCGGTCATCGTCACCGATGTGGGTCAGAACCAGATGCTGGCGGCCCGCTATTCGCGTTTCAGCCAGTCCCGCAGTTTCCTTTCCTCCGGCGGCCTCGGTACGATGGGCTTCGGCCTTCCCGCCGCCATCGGCGCAAAGATTGCCGCCCCCGGACGTCCCGTCTGCCTTTTCGTGGGCGACGGCGGCATCCAGATGACCGTGCAGGAACTGGGCACCATCATGCAGGAAAAGACCGGTGTGAAGATCGTGCTGCTCAATAACAACTGGCTGGGCAACGTGCGGATGTGGCAGGAACTGTTCTTCGGTGAGCGCTACTCCTGCACGCGGCTGCTGAATCCCGATTTCAAGATGCTCGCTGCCGCCTACGGCATCCGTTGCGAGAATGTGGAATCACGCGAGGAACTGGCTCCCGCCATCGAACGGATGCTTGCGGACGACGCTCCCTGCATCCTGAACGTGCACGTGCGGGAGGAGAGCCTGGTCTTCCCGATGATCCCTCCGGGAAAGGAACTGGACCAGATTATGTTGAATACCCAGGACTGGTATAGCTATGGCAAGTGAGAAGTTATATGAGATAACGGCCTACACGGAGAATCAGGTAGGTCTGCTGAGTGCCGTGGCGGGTATCTTTACCCGTCGCAGCCTCAATATTGAGAAGTTGCTGGTGTATCCCTCGCGCATCGAGGGCATCCATAAGTTCAAGATCCTGACGCGTACGGACGAACGCCGGGTGAAGGCGGTCGTGGCGCAGATGGAGAAGAAGGTGGATGTGGTCAAAGCGTTCTGGGAAGTGGACAGCGAACGTTCGCACAAAGAGAAGGAGGCCGTGGAGGACTTCCTGCAGCATAGAGAAAATCAATCTAAAACAGCATTATAAAATTATGGCAAAGATGAATTTTGGCGGAGTGGAGGAGAATGTCGTCACCCGCGATGAGTTTACCCTGGAAATGGCTCGTGAAACCTTGAAGGACAAGACGCTGGCCGTCATCGGTTACGGCGTGCAGGGTCCCGGACAGTCATTGAATCTGCGCGACAACGGTTTCAACGTGATCGTGGGACAGCGTCCCGGCAAGACCTATGAGAAGGCGATTGCCGACGGCTGGGTGCCCGGCAAGACCCTCTTCGGCATCGAAGAGGCCTGCGAGAAAGGCGATATCGTCATGTGCCTGCTCTCCGACGCGGCCGTGATGTCCGTCTGGCCTACCCTCAAGAAGCATCTTACTCCCGGCAAGAGCCTCTATTTCTCCCACGGTTTCGCCATTACCTGGAGCGACCGCACCGGCTGCGTCCCTCCCAAGGACATCGATGTGATTATGGTGGCTCCCAAGGGCTCCGGCGCAACCGTGCGTTCCCTCTATCTGGAAGGCCGCGGCATCAATTCCTCTTACGCGGTGTATCAGGATGTGAGCGGCAAGGCCTTGAAGAACACGATTGCCATCGGTATCGGCATCGGCTCCGGTTATCTCTTCGAGACGACCTTCCAGCGCGAGGCCACTTCCGACCTGACCGGTGAGCGCGGCTCCCTGATGGGCGCCATCCAGGGCCTGCTGAGTGCCCAGTACGAGGTGCTCCGCGAGAACGGCCACACGCCTTCCGAGGCCTTCAATGAGACCGTCGAGGAACTGACCCAGTCCCTGATGCCGCTCTTCGCCGCCAAGGGAATGGACTGGATGTATGCCAACTGCTCCACCACCGCCCAGCGCGGTGCCCTGGACTGGATGGGCCCGTTCCACGATGCCATCAAGCCCGTGGTGCAGAAACTCTACGCCAGCGTCAAGTGCGGCCACGAGGCGCAGATCTCCATCGACGCCAACAGCAAGCCTGACTACCGCGAAGGCCTGGAGAAGGAACTCAAAGCCCTGCGCGAGAGCGAAATGTGGCGCACGGCCGTGACCGTTCGCGCCCTGCGTCCCGAGAACAACAAGAAATAATGGATGAACACCCTTTTCGATAAAATCTGGGATGCGCACATCGTCTCCCTCATTGAAGACGGCCCGCAGCAGCTCTACATCGACCGGCTCTACTGCCACGAGGTGACCTCGCCGCAGGCCTTCGAGGGTTTGCGCGAACGGGGCATCGGCTGTCTGCGTCCGAAGCAGGTCTTCTGCATGCCGGACCACAACACGCCGACGCACGACCAGGATAAGCCCATCGCGGATCCCGTCTCCAAGGCCCAGGTCGATACCCTTGCGCGCAACGCCGCGCAGTTCGGGGTCAACCATTTCCCGATGAACAGCCGCGACAACGGCATCATCCACGTCGTGGGGCCGGAAAAAGGCATCTCCCTGCCGGGAATGACCATCGTCTGCGGCGATTCGCACACCTCCACCCACGGGGCGGTGGGTGCGGTGGCTTTCGGCATCGGCACCTCCGAAGTGGAAATGGTGCTCGCTTCTCAGTGCATACTGCAGCAGAAGCCCAAATCGATGAGCATCCGCGTCGAGGGCAAACTCGGTCCCGGCGTCACCGCCAAGGACCTGGCGCTTTTCCTGATGATGAAAATCAGCACCAGCGGAGCGACGGGCTATTTCGTGGAATACCGCGGCAGCGCGGTGCGGGCGCTCTCGATGGAGGGCCGCCTGACGCTCTGCAACCTGTCCATTGAAATGGGCGCGCGCGGCGGCTTCATCGCCCCGGATGAAAAGACCTTTGCCTGGCTGAAGGGCCGCGAATATGCGCCGAAGGGCGCCGACTGGGACGCTGCGGTCGAAAAGTGGAAAACGCTCAAGAGCGGCGACGATGCCGTCTTCGATAAGGAACTCGTTTTCGATGCTGCCGAGGTGCAGCCGATGATTACCTACGGCACCAACCCCGGTATGGGTATGCCCATCGACGGAAAAATCCCCGCCGACGCCAGCCCCAAGGCCCTTGCCTATATGGGCCTGGAAGCGGGACAGTCGCTGCTCGGACACAAGGTGGACTATGTCTTCCTCGGCGCCTGCACCAACGGCCGCATCGAGGATTTCCGGGCTTTCGCGTCTCTGGTGAAGGGGCGGAGAAAGGCTCCCGGCCTTACCGCCTGGCTGGTTCCGGGTTCCTGGGCCGTCAAGGCACAGATCGAGGAGGAAGGCCTGGACAAGGTCCTCGCCGAGGCCGGCTTCGAAATCCGCCAGCCGGGCTGCTCTGCCTGCCTGGCGATGAACGACGACAAGATTCCGGCCGGCAAATATTCCGTATCGACGAGCAACCGTAACTTCGAAGGCCGCCAGGGCCCCGGCTCCCGCACCTTCCTCGCCAGCCCCCTGACCGCCGCCGCTGCTGCCGTCACCGGCGTTGTTACAGACCCTAGGACTTTATGAAACAAAAATTTGACATAATAGAGAGCACCTGCGTGCCGCTGCCGTTGGAAAACGTTGACACGGACCAGATCATCCCGGCCCGTTTCATGAAAGTCACCACGCGGGACGAAAAGTTCTTCGGCGACAACCTCTTCCGGGACTGGCGCTACGACGCCCAGGGCAATCCCATCAACGACTTTGTCCTGAACGACCCCCGCTACAGCGGCTGCATCCTCGTGGCCGGCAAGAACTTCGGCTCCGGCTCCAGCCGTGAACACGCGGCCTGGGCCATCGCCGGATACGGCTTCCGGGTCGTGATCTCCAGTTTCTTCGCCGACATCCACAAGAACAACGAACTCAACAACTTCGTGCTGCCGGTCGTGGTATCGGAAGGCTTCCTGGCCAGACTCTTCGCGGGCATCGCCGCGGACCCTGCGCTGAAGGTGCGGGTGGATGTGCCCGCCCAGACGGTCACCAACCTGGCCACCGGCGAGAGCGAACATTTTGAACTCAACGCCTACAAAAAATATTGTCTGATGAACGCCCTGGACGATATCGACTATCTCCTAGAGCAAAAGGACAAGATTGAAAAATACGAACAAGGACGATGATAGAAATCCTGGACACCACGCTGCGCGACGGCGAACAGACGGCCGGCGTCTCCTTCAACCCCAGTGAAAAACTGGCGATAGTCCAACTCCTTCTGGAGGAGTTGAAGGTGGACCGTGTCGAAGTCGCTTCCGCCCGGGTCTCCGGCGGGGAATCCCAATCGCTGGCCGGCGTTTGTGAATGGGCTGCATCCAAGGGGCTGCTGGACCGCATCGAGGTCCTGGGCTTCGTGGACGGCGGCGCTTCCATCGACTGGCTGGCCTCCTGCGGAGCCCGCGTGGTGAACCTGCTTGCCAAGGGCTCCCTCAAGCACCTGGAGACGCAACTCCGCAAAACCCCGCAGCAGCACGCTGCCGATATCCGCAGCCAGGTGGACTACGCCTTTTCCAAGGGCCTGTCCGTCAACCTCTACCTGGAGGACTGGTCCCGCGGCATTACCGATTCCCCTGACTATGTGTTCGGGCTGATTGAATCCCTGAAGGACCTGCCCATCAAGCGCTATATGCTGCCCGATACGCTCGGCGTGCTGAATCCCTGGACCTGCGCGGAAGCCTGCCGGCGGATGTTGGAACGCTTTCCTGACCTGCGCTTCGACTTCCACGCCCATAACGACTACGGCCTGGCGGTGGCGAACACCCTCGCTGCGGTGCAGGCAGGTGTCAGCGGCGTACACGCGACCGTGAACGGCCTGGGAGAACGCAGCGGCAACGCTTCGGTCGCGGCCGTGGCGGCATCGCTCAAGGATATGGCGGGGGCGGACTTTTCCCTCGATGAAAGTGCCCTGACGCACGTCAGCCGCTATGTGGAGAGCATCTCCGGCATCCGCATCCCGGACAATGAGCCGGTGGTGGGTGAGAACGTCTTTACCCAGACTTCCGGCGTCCACGCGGACGGGGACCGCAAGGGCGGCCTCTACGAGAACCGCCTGATGCCTGCCCGCTTCGGCCGCGAACGCCAATATGCGCTGGGCAAGATGAGCGGCAAGGCGAACGTCATCGAGAACCTGGACAAACTGGGCATCAGCCTGACTCCGGAACAGGTCAAGCTGGTGACGGAGCGCGTCGTGGAACTCGGCGACAAGAAGGAAATGCTTACCGCGGAGGACCTGCCCTTCATCGTGGCGGATGTCCTGAAGAGCGGGCAGGGGAGCGACAATATCCACATCGTCAACTACTCCCTGCAGATTACCAAGGATATGAAGCCCGCGGCGATGCTGAAAGTCTCCATCGACGGGCAGGAATACGAAACCTCCTCCAACGGAGACGGACAGTATCACGCCTTTATGCGCGCCCTCTGGAAGATTTACGACCGGCTGGGAAAGAAACACCCCGTGCTTGCGGACTATCAGGTCAGCATCCCTCCGGGAGGCAAGACGGACGCCCTGGTGGCTACGACCATCGTCTGGGATATGGACGGCCACTCTTTCAAGACGCGCGGTATCGACTCCGACCAGGCTGCGGCCGCCATCAAGGCGACGGTAAAAATGTTGAACATTATTGAAAATCTGGATATCAGTACACTGAAATGAAACTCAGGATAGCAGAATTGCCCGGGGACGGTATCGGTCCCGAGGTGGTGGCTCAGGCTAAGAAAGCCATCGATGCCGTATGCAAGCGCTTCGGCCACGAAGTCTCCTATCAATTTGCAAAGGCGGGAGCCTGCGCCATCGACGAGTTCGGCGACGCTTTCCCCGAATCGACCTTCAAGACCTGTATGGAGAGCGACGCGGTGCTCTTCGGCGCCGTCGGCGATCCGCGCTATGACAACGATCCTACCGCGAAGGTGCGTCCGGAGCAGGGCCTGCTGGCGATGCGCAAGCAGCTCGGGCTCTACGCGAATCTCCGGCCCATCGAGACCTTCGCCGCGCTGGTGGACAAGAGCCCGCTCAAGCCGGAACTGGTGGACGGTGCGGAGTTCCTCTGCATCCGCGAACTGACCGGCGGCATGTACTTCGGCGAGAAGGGCCGGCTTGACGGCGGCGACACCGCCTTCGATACCAATATTTATCATAGGTACGAAATAGAGCGTATCCTGAAACTGGGCTTCGAGTACGCCGGCCGCCGCAGAAAGCACCTGACGGTCGTGGACAAGGCGAACGTGTTGGAGTCCTCGCGTCTCTGGCGGCAGATTGCCAAGGAGATGGAACCGCAGTATCCTGACATCACCGTAGATTATATGTTCGTGGACAATGCGGCGATGCAACTGATCCGCTGCCCGAAGTTCTTCGACGTCATCGTGACGGAAAATACCTTCGGCGATATCCTGACGGACGAGGCGAGCTGCATTACCGGCTCGATGGGGCTGCTGGCTTCAGCCTCCATCGGCGAGCATACCGGCGTTTTCGAGCCGATTCATGGTTCCTACCCGCAGGCTGCCGGCAAGGACATCGCCAACCCGCTGGCGACCATCCTCTCCGCGGCGATGATGTTCGAATATGCCTTCGGGCTCAAGGCTGAAGGGGCGCTCATCCGCAAGGCGGTGGCGGCCTCCATCGACGAAGGCTTCGTCACCGAAGACCTGGCCGCCCCCGGCGCGCCCGTTTACGGCACCTCCGCCGTCGGCGACCGGGTAGCACAATTGATAAAGAGATTATAGCTACGTCAGTGAAAAGGTTCCTGAGAATATTGCTCACACGCATTTCTTGGTGTGCGGTACTCATTCCGTTATCAGTCCTGACATGGGCTCAGGGGCCAATGTTTAGTAATACTCCGTATTCAAATAACGCTTATAGGTATACTCTTCCCCAAGTTTTTTCTCCAGATACTGATGTCCATAATGAAATCGGAAAAGTTCCAGTGGACTTAACCCGGGGGGTGGCTAGTATATCGATTCCACTGATTTCTCTTAATGGGAAGAATTTTTCAGTGCCTGTCAGTCTCTCTTATCTCACTACCGGTCATAAAACAGAAACGCATCCCGGCTGTACCGGGCTTGGTTGGACACTTCAATGCGGAGGTAGCATTAATCGGATCGTTCACGGGTATAAAGATGAAATGAGCCGCGAGGAGTCTATATATACCAGGATATTCGATTCAGATAATCCGATGTATATTCAGGAAAATCTTCCTGATCCTGGATATTATTTTCATACGGGAGTTGTTCCTCGGGCCGCTGATAGTGATGAAATCCTTGATTCTTTATTGGTTCACCCTGGCATAGTAGATTACGAACCTGATGAATTCCGAATGAATCTGGGAGGCAGAACTGCAACTTTTTTCATTGGGAATGATGGTCTTCCCGTCGTCCGCAGTAATGATGGTGCATATTTTTCCGTTCAAATTGATACAATAGATACAGGTAATACACCTTATCTTTTTTGGTCATCAGGCCAATATTTTCTTAATGTTCATCATTTCTGTTATTTCAGCAAGATTACAGTAACAGATAAATCTGGGACGCGATATGAGTTTGGCGGGTCATTGGATGCGATTGATTTCTCCTATGTGCAAACCTGGATGGCGGGGCCAGGTCCACATGTTGTTGGTACTGCTAATTCTTGGTATCTAACAAGAATTTATACCGCCGATGGAGAAATAGTTGATTTTACTTACCAGAAGTTGGGTTATCCGGTGATTGTTTCTGATATCCAGACCAAAATCTCAGCGAGGGTAAGGCGAAAACTATATAATACTGCTCTTAACGAGTGGTCAGATATAACCGGTTATTATCCGGAAGTACTTGAGAATATTTCCACGAGGGATTCGTATAGTTCGCAATATCAAAATGTTTCATATTCAAGCCTAAGTTATACCTTTCTACGTCCGTCATATCTCACATCAATATACAACCAACAGACAGATAGGCAATTGGGTTTTTCTTATTCCCCATCGTTAGGGTTGGATAACTTAATTGATGCTGATAATATGATGCTAGGGTTAGGCCGATTTGGTGTGGGCGAGGGGGAATTCTTCAATAAGGAGGCGTTTCTTGCAGAAACTAAATATTTTAAGCTCGATTACATTAGTGACGGGAGCAGTGCTGTCCGGTTTGATTATCTGTACAGTCGGCCAGGGACGCAAACTCAGGGGCTGATGCGCCTTCGTTTAGATGCAGTTCGGTTTACGTCGCTCTTGGATGTTACTGAAAAGGTTTGGAGGTTTAGCTATGATGAACACTTCCTGCCTAATTATAATGTGAAACAATCAGACAGATGGGGGTTTTATAATGGAGTCTATTATGGAAACCCTTTTAAAAATACGTCTAACGAACTTAATTCTACTATTGTTCGCACAGCTGCTTATCAAATGTCGTATATCAGAGAACCTAATGCTTCTCTGATGCAAGCGGAAATACTCAAACGTATTGAATACCCATCAGGGGGGGCTACTCAATTCGAGTATGAACCTCAGTATTATCATGGCGTTGTTGGTGACGATCTTGAGATTGAAAATATTGCCGGAATGGCTGGCGGTGTTCGCATAAAGTCAATTACTGATTCTATTCCCGGGTGCATCGGTAAAAGATCATTTTTATATCATGATTCAGGTGTCCTTTCTGAGTATCCACAGTTTGTATTGTCTGGAGAGGAGCATCATATAGATTCTTTATATCAGCCTGCGTTTTTTGGGGACCCAGAAGTATTGTACCTTCTGGATTCAACGATTTTCTATGCGAAAGCTTCAGAGTGTCCTCTGAATCATTCCTCGTTTGAGCGGCCAGTATCCTATTCCCGTGTTACAGAAGTGTTTCCTGATAGTTCAAAGATTGAATATCGGTTTTCCGGGTACAGAGAATATCCAGATTCTCTTGCGCAAAAAACATATGGCCAATTCTCTAGTATTGTTCCTGGATTCCCTAGAGTAGATAAGTATCATTTGCGTGGGCATCTTGAAAAGGAGATTTTTTTTAACGCTTTAAGCGATACTGTTAAATTGAAAGTGTATCATCGAGACGTACATGATGATGCACCTTTTGTCACGAGTGTTCACAAAGCAGAAATCTCTTTTGCGGCAAATATTAGAAAGCTTGCCGTAACATCTATTCCTATAAATCACCTTTCTCTAGCCAGTGAAATAGAGACAGAATATTTCCCGGGAGGGTCTAAACGATCAAAAACGACATCGTATACATACGATAGGTATGGAAATGTTACTAATTGCTTGGTTTCTGTCCCGGGTGATGCCGAGATCGGCACGCAAACGGTTTTCTGTGGCGCGGATTCTCTTATGTGGCCCTATGGCGTTTATTCTTCCATGCGGGCGGCTAATGTCCTTGATAAGCCTGTTGAAGTCCTAAGCCTTCGAAATGGAAAGGTGACAGGGGCGCAACTTACGACTTACAAACAGGAAGGGAATTCGTTTGTCCCTAACGAAGAATACTTGGCTGAAATCAGTAGCCCGATAGATACTTCATCCTGGACATTTTATCGTCCCGATTATACCATTCCTTCATCATATGGAAAGGTCGCGCGACACTATCGGTCTTATGATGGTTTCGGAAATCCCACGGCTGTAATGGATGGATTAACGGGCGGGACGATGATGAGATGGAGTTCAAATGGTGTTTATCCCCTTGCTTCGTTCACTGGCGTCGGGCCACGTACAGATGTGAGTTATGTTACGGGAACTGCTCAAAATCACCAGTCCCTTCGAGCGCAGACGGCATCTTGCGTGTTGGTCCGTTTTGAAGCTAAAGCTTCTGGCCCTGCAGAATTCACAATTTGGTTTGATGAGGGAGAGGAACGTTCTTGCTATGTCAAGTTGGATACGATGGGGACTTATTATTATCATCCAAAACCGACCTCTCTTCCCCCTGGTGTCCGCGATTATTTCACTTACGAAATTCAAAATGTCAGTACGGGCTGGCATGCTTTTCAGATTGCCCTCACGCCAGATGATTTTTATTCGACAATTCCGGATGCTGTCCCAATTCTTCCCGGGACGCATTATTTCCTGGCCGACGCTGACGTGATATATCCTGTTCCTTCTTACGAGGAATCGGTTTCCGTTCTTCCTGTATACTATGAGGATTTTGAAACGGACGGGACTATATTTACGGGGGGATTTGAGAGCAATCGTTGTAGAGGCGGGGGTTATTCAATATCCCTGGAGATTCCCGACGGAATAGATTATCGTGCTGACTGGATGGAAAAAAATAACGGAGTTTGGAGTTATAAGTTCTGTCCTTTTACAGGTAGTAGTATCATTGGGTTAGGGGCATCCGCTATTGATAATGTCAGGGTTTATCCTGTCGGAACGGACGTGCGGTCATGGACATGGTGGCCATCCGGAAAACTTCGCAGCGAAACCAATGAGCGCGGAGAGTCCGTCAGATACCGCTACGACAGTCTTGACCGGCTGGTTTCCGTGATTGACAAGGATGGAAATCCGAAGACAGACTACGGCTATGAATATGTGAGCGCCGGAAATTCATTGCCTCGAAATGCTGTCACAACGACACAATATATTTCAGCCGGCACGAATCCGACAAGCCGGGTGGTTGAACTACACCTTGATGGCCTCGGACGCCTGTCATCCATGGTCAGGAAAGGGGCGAGTCCGGTCCCCGGCGGTGGTGATTTGCGGGATTCCTGCTGGTATGACGCCAATGGGCGCCTTGTCCGCAAGGGGCTTCCTGTCCCTGTGGGTAATCCTGCTTTTTATGGGACGGAGGAAGAACCGTATTCAGTAACCATTTACGATGGCTCGCCACTCAACCGGCCATCTGTTGAATATGGACCGGGAAAGGCATGGCATGACGCTGACCGGGGTCTGAGGACCCTGTACCTGACCAATGATTTTTCGGATTCTCTATCCTGTAAAAAGTGGAGTGTTTCCTGGGCGCTTGACACGCTCATGACTGTGAGTTCTCCCGGATTATATCCTGCAGGAACCCTTCGTGCCACCCGCGTCAGGGATGAGGACGGGCATACCCTGATACGTTTCGTGGACCTGGAGGATAAGCCGGTCCTTGAGCGTGGTGTTTTGCGCGAATCCGGCGGACCTGTCCAATATGCAGATACGTATTATGTGTATGACCCATTTGGACGCCTGGCTGCAGTTCTTCCGCCTGAACTCTCGCACAGTCTCAGTTCATCTGCCTTGTCAAGCTGGAGCTGCCAGACTTCCTTGCAAATCAGACAGTTCGCTTACCTTTACCGTTATGACGCCAAGGGGCGTTGTGTGGCTAAAAAACTTCCGGGATGTGGCTGGACGCTAATGGCCTACGATAGGAATGACCGGCTTGTTTTTACTCAGGACCCTATTCGCCGGCAGCATTCCCAGTGGGACTATACGATTCGTGACGACCGGGGGCGGGAGTGCCTGCAAGGCGTGATTCGCAGTGGCACCTTGGATCCTTTTGAGGATCCCCTGTATGCGTGGCCAGTCCTTGCCCGTCGGAGCGTTGGTGGGGTTTTCGGATATGAGGTGGCCGGATATGATATTAGTTCGAATACCGTCCAACGGGTCCGTTGGTGGGACGACTACCGCTTCCTGGGCAAGTGGGGCACTCCCTCCGGAACGGATCCCCGCACAAGCCTGACGGCATCAACAACCCTTATGAGCGGAGGCGGTCTCCCTACCGGCGAACTGAATGCTATCCTCGGCGGCGGAAATGTAAACTCGTATCTTTGGAAAGTGCATTATTATGATGGATTTGGAAGGGAGCTACAGACGAATATGCAGACTCCGGGAAGCATCGAGAAAGAAATGAAGAGTTATGACTTCCTGGGAAACGTGACCGGGCGTGTGTTGTCTCACCTTGATACGGGAGGTCAGCAGGTTTTGAAAGAAACATACACTTACGGATATGACGCCTGGAGCCGGCCGACTACTGTTTATCACCGGTTGGGACAGTATGGCCTCAATGTCTGTCTGCGCTCGAACAACTACGATGCCGTCGGGCGCCTGAACGGATGCACCAGGGCGTCAAACTCGGCATTGACGGAGAGCATATATCACAATGTCCGCTCGTGGCCGGACAGTCTCCTTGTTGGTGTTGCTGGCAATACGTTCCGTCAGGGAACGGATCATAGCTGGGGCGGGAACATATCCTCGCTGAATTGGACTTCGGCGGAGGGGACCGGAACTGTCAGTTATGACTATACCTATGACGGCCTCTCCCGCCTGCGGAGGGCATTGTTTACCCCGGTTTCCGGAAATCAGAGGCGGACGGTCTGGACTTATGACCGGAACGGTAACATGACCAATGAAGAAGATGTGGACATTACCTCCTTTGGGCGCATCCTTCCGGTGGGCTCGACAGCCTATATCCTGCGCGGGAATCGCATGTCCATGAAGTTCTCGTCATTGGAGGGCGGATTGCTTCCATTGAGGGCAGGATTAGACACGCTCTCAGGGCCGATTATCCCCATCATTGACCCCCTTGACAATTTTACTTATGATGCGTGCGGCAGGCTGACATCTGATGCCAATCGCGGAATACAATCCATTTCATACAACGCTTTGGGGCTGCCTGCGCATGTGGATTTCGGAGGGTCCGGTGTCCCTTCTCTATATTACTCCTATGCTGCGGACGGGAGTAAGCTGGAACAAGGGACGATTGTCCCGGCAACAGGTTTTAATCAATCAACTTATGTCCCGCATATTACATACAGAGGAAATTTAGTGTATGTAGATGGAACGCTGGATCGGATACTGATTGAGGGAGGGTATATCAGTGCGTCGGACAATGCGTATCATTTTTTCATCACGGACCATCTGGGAAGTGTCCGGGCGGTGGCAGCCTCGGACGGGACCGTAGAAAGGCGTTATGACTATAAGCCGTATGGTGAAGATTTGAATGCCAGTGCCCTCCCTGACAATCCATCCCCCAATCCCTATAAGTTCAGCGGAAAGGAATGGGATGAGGCGCTGGGGGCCTATGATTTCTCTGCGCGCCTGTACAGTCCTCTGGATCGCCGCTGGACGGCGATGGATTCCCAGTGTGAGAAGTATTACTCCATCAGCCCCTATGCCTATTGCGCCGGGAATCCGGTGAACTTGATTGATCCGGATGGGAGAGTTCCGAGAATTTATGTAAATAAGTCCGGAATATTTGGCCATGTTTTCATTACTACTGGAGAGGGCCCTAAGACGACTGTATATACTTATGGCAGATATGGTGCATTATATCCAGTATCATCAGGGCTTGATTTCGGAAAGTATACCCCAACTGGTGAAGGTGTTCTTTTGATTCATAATGGCCAACGCGCTAAAGAGTTTTTAGAGAAAACATACAGTGAAGGTAGAATAAGCATATACGAATTGAAGGGCGGAGATGACAATCTTATTTCTCGACACTTTTATGAGCTATTTAATAATGGGGATCGCCCGTCAAATCCCCAAAAAAGTTCTTATGATGATCCGGAAGCGCGATTTATAGATAAATATAATCTATTTAAGAATAATTGTGTTACTACAACAAGAGAAGGGGCAATAGCTGGGGGTGTTGAGATTGACTCAGAATCTATATCTCCTAAAGTGTTGAATGTAGATTTGTATATTCAAAGTCTATTTGATGAGAATGTTCAAAGGATTAAGGATACTGACAGGTTTATGCGGGAGTTGCTGGAAATCCTTAATTGCCGGAAATGAGATATTTGTTAAATATTACCTGGCTTATACTCGTACTTTTGTACTGTGTATGGAGTTATTTTGTTGTCCACGGGTTATATTTGCACGTTATCTTTCATATATCCTGCGTCGGGAAGAATGAGGAACTTGTACACATTTTTGATGTAGTAACTATTCATAAGTATGTATCGTGTTTTTTTTGTGCGATATTGATTGTGATTACTTTCTTTGGGTATTTGCGGACAAGGTTGAAAATTGTCACACTTGTGCTGTTTGCTTCTATTCTGGCTTATAGCATCTGGCTAGTTTATGCCAACATCTTTTTTTTAAAGGATGCAAATAATACAATGCAGTATTTTTTACCGCAAATGAAAGGAAATCTTGTTTTGTATGTTCTTTTCTCATTATTGCTTGCTATCGGTTCTTGGGGTTATGCTTATTCAGTACGTTTTGAAGGCAATAAAGTCCGAAAGAAAAAGAAAGGGAATAATTTTTTTATATTATTATGGCTTTTAGGTATTATCCTATATATACTTGTATGTGTTTCGCTTGATTTGGATTTGGGGCTCGCTTATCATTATGAGTTCCCTCATGATGGTAAGTCTGGGCAAGAGTTTTATCATTTTTTAGATAGATTAGTTTGTAATAATCATTATATTGTAAGTATATTTTGCGTATGTGTTATCTCCCTCTTTCTCTCACGACATTCGGAGAATTGGACGGTTAAGATTTCTGTGGCCGCAGTTATTCTTTTTATAGTGTGTAGTGTCGGTATAACGTATAATACGATTATGGTGCGGAAGAACTTTCCGGTTGATCAGAGAGAGGTGATGTTTTATTCTACTCCTTTTACTTCGGTCTTGAGCTCAATTATCTTGCATGATATTGTGTCGTTTTTAACCATTTTCGGAGAGCTGCTTTTAGGCCGATATATGCGTTGGAAGTGCCAGCCAGTCTGACTTTCCTCAGTTTTCAATGACTATTCCTGGTATGTTATCTATGTGTGCTTCTGAAGGTTGTATTCTTTACCAAAGGGCCTTTGTCCCGGCAGCTGTTTATAGTCAGCCGGCGTATGTTACGCATATTACATATAGAGGGAATTTAGTGTATGTAGATGGAACCTCAAAGTATGTGAACCTTTTTTTGCTAGTGGATCAGTTCATTACGCTTTGGTATATGGAAAGATTGGGTTGGTACGTTACCCAAATCCTATGGTGCTAAACAACTGACACCTATCCTCCCATGGATAAAATGGTTCGTGAGAAAGTTATATTGTTGCTTGCAATTCTGGATAATGAAGGGGGTTGATTTAAAAAAATGACAAGGCGATGACAGGAAAAGGGGCTTTAAAAATTCTGCTTATAATGGGCGGATTTTTAATCATTGGATATTGTTTATATGTTTTATCTATTGTTATCATTGCTTCTGGTTTATATAGTTCTAATTCTAAAGAAGTTATTTTTGAACAAAAAATAACACAAGGAAAATTTTCTCTTGTTTTAGATACGGGAGATCCTTTATCAGTCGATTCTTGGGAGTATTATATCGATGATGATCTCATTAAAAAGCAGTATGCAAACTATTTAAGTCATGTGGATACTATCGTCCTTAATGATGAGTCGGTAATACTTATGAAGATAACGGAACAAAATGATTCTACATGTTTTGAACTTATCCCCCTCCAATAATAAATTCTAATTATTTGAGTCTATTTTTGCTATAGAGGTTGTCATTAGGTGTCCCTCAATTTGGACAGCAATTTGAGAATAATTTGAACTAAAAATATTATCTTTGAGCAATAGAGTTTTGATTATATAATTATGGCAGAGCAATTGGATTTTGGTGCGCTGGGCTTCAAGTACAGGAAGACCAACGTCATTGTCAGCAGTTATTTCAAGGACGGACAGTGGTCCGCTCCGGTGGCAAGCGCCGACTTTAATTTTGATTTCAGCGCCTTTGCGGGCGTATTCCATTATGCGAATTCCTGTTTCGAGGGCCTGAAGGCCTTTCGGGGCGTGGACGGCAAGATCCGTCTTTTCCGTCCAGACGAGAATGCGAAGCGCCTGCAGCGCAGCGGCAGCCATCTGGATATGGCGGTTCCTTCGGAGGAAATGTTCATCGAGATGTGCCTTCGCTGCGTCAAGGAGAATATCGATTTCCTGCCGCCCTATGGCTATAATGCGTCGATGTACCTGCGTCCTGTGCTCATCGGCTGCAACCCGCAGCTTGGCATCGCTTCCTCGACGGAAGTGCTCTTTGCCGTGATGTGCGCTCCGGTAGGCAGTTATTCCGGTGCGGCGAGCCTGAGTCCCGGTACGGCCGTCATCGCCCGCAATTACGACCGCGCTGCGCCCAACGGCACCGGCGCCTTCAAGTTGAGCGCGAATTACGCGACCTCGCTGCATCCTTACAATATGGCGCACCGGCAGGGCTATCGGGAACTGCTGTTCCTCGATCCCGCTACCAAGACCTATATCGACGAGTTCGGTTCTTCCAACTTCCTCGCCATCAAGGGGAACAGTTATGTGACGCCGCTCTCGGACAGCGTGCTGCCTTCCATTACCAACAAGAGTCTGCAGGCGGTGGCCGAGGACTTCGGCCTGAAGGTGGAGAAGCGTCGTGTCCCCGTGGAGGAACTGGCCGAGTTCGAGGAGGTGAATGCCTGCGGCACCGCCGTGGTCATTACGCCCATCTGCTCCGTGGATGACAAGCAGAAGCTGGAGGATACGGTGGTTACCAAGACTTATAAGATTGGCAGTCCGGATAAGTGCGGAGCCGTCAGTGAGAAGTTGTACAAGCGGCTGCGGGGCATTCAGGATGGTCTTGAAGAAGATACACATAACTGGTGCTTATATCTGTAGTTGCTTCGCTTTTTTCCGTAGCAGGAGTCCTCTGCTCCCTGTTGCTTCGCAACCCTATCCGGGTAAATGGTCGCAGAGAACAACCTGCTACTCCCTTACAGCTCGCAACTACAATATTAATCATCAGTGAGATTTTTAACTTATAAATGAATAAATTATTATTAGGTGACGAGGCGGTGGCGCTGGGGGCCCTGGATGCGGGGCTTTCGGGGGTGTATGCCTATCCCGGTACGCCATCGACGGAGGTGACGGAGTTTATCCAGGCGGATGCGGCAGCCCGGGAAGCGGGCGTGCACAGCCGCTGGTGTACCAATGAGAAGACCGCGATGGAAGCGGCCCTGGGCATGTCCTATGCCGGAAAGCGCGCGCTCGTCTGTATGAAGCACGTGGGAATGAATGTCTGCGCGGATGCGTTTGTGAATTCTGCCGTGACCGGCGTGAAAGGCGGTCTGGTGGTGCTGGCGGCGGACGATCCGTCGATGCACTCGTCGCAGAACGAGCAGGATTCCCGCTTTTATGCCAATTTTGCGATGGTGCCGCTGCTGGAGCCTTCGGACCAGCAGGAGGCCTACGATATGATGGCGTATGCGTTTGCGCTGTCGGAAAGCCTCGGCGTGCCCGTGGTGCTCCGGATGGTGACGCGGCTCGCGCATTCCCGTGCATCGGTGCGTATCGGCGAAAGGAAGGCGCAGAATGCGCTGGAACCTTCCTCTTCCAAGGGTTGGGTGCTGCTGCCCGCGATTGCGCGTAAGCAGTATCGGGCTCTGCTGGACAAGCAGGCGGCGATGCAGGAAAGTTCCGCTGATTCGCCCTTCAACCGCAGGGAAGGGAAGGCGCCGCTGGGGATCGTCGCCTGTGGCATTGCCTATAATTATGTAAAGGAAGCGCTTGCCCGTGCGGGCAGGGAGGCTTCCGTGCTGAAAGTTTCCCAGTATCCGCTGCCCGAAAAGGAAATCAAGGCGCTGGCTGCCTCCTGCGGCGGTCTGCTGGTCTTTGAAGACGGACAGCCGATGGTGGAAAATGGTGTCAAGGGCCTGCTGGGTGCCGATGTGCCGGTTCACGGCCGTCTGGACGGCGTGCTGCCCCGTACCGGGGAATTGACGCCGGACAATGTGGGTGAGGCGCTGGGACTGGGTTCCGGACAGCATTTCCCGCTGCCTTCGCCCATCGCCGCACGTCCTCCGCAGTTCTGCCAGGGTTGCGGGCATCGCGATGTGTATGCCGCGCTAGGCCGCATTATGCAGGATTATCCGCAGGGCCGCGTGTTCGGCGATATCGGCTGTTACACGCTCGGTGCGCTGCCGCCTTACGGTGCGCTCGCTTCCTGCGTGGATATGGGCGCGTCGATTACGATGGCGAAGGGTGCCGCCGATTCCGGCCTTTTCCCTGCCATCGCGGTCATCGGCGATTCGACCTTCACGCATTCCGGAATGACCGGACTGCTGGACGCCGCGAACGAAAACAGCCCCATCACCGTCATTATCTCCGACAACCTGACCACCGCGATGACGGGCGGACAGGATTCTGCGGGGACGAGCAAGTATGAGAAGATCTGCGTGGCGCTGGGAGTGGATCCCGCGCACGTGCGCACTGTCGTACCGCTGCCGGCCAATCTGCCGGAGATTGAGAAGATGATGCGCGAAGAGATTGAATATAAAGGACTTTCCGTGATTATTCCGCGTCGCGAGTGCATCCAGACAGCGCGCCGGCACGCCAAAAAGAAGTAGTTTATGAAGAAAGACATTATCTTATGCGGGGTAGGCGGACAGGGCATCTTGTCCATCGCTACCGTGATCGGCGAGGCGGCGACGGCGGAGGGCCTCTACCTCAAGCAGGCCGAGGTGCACGGGATGAGCCAGCGCGGCGGAGACGTGCAGAGCCATCTGCGCCTTTCTACGGAGCCCATTTTCAGCGACCTCATTCCCCTCGGCGGAGCGGACCTCATCATTTCGATGGAACCGATGGAAGCCTTGCGCTATCTGCCCTGGCTGCGTGCGGACGGGACGGTCGTCACCGCGTCCAAACCGCTGGTGAACATTCCCGACTATCCGGAAGAAGCCGCGCTGCGCGCGGAACTCTCGAAACTGCCGCATCTGGTCTGCGAAGACATCGATGCGATGGCCGTGAAGGCCGGGAATCCCCGCGGGGCGAATATGGCGCTGCTGGGCCTCGCTGCGGATTCGCTGGAGATTGTCAGCCGCCAGGCGCTGCGCGAAGCGCTCAAACGGGTATTTGCCCCCAAGGGGGAGGCCATTGTTGCTATGAACTTGAAATGCTATGATCTGGAACAGTCATAAAGAATGTATGTCGAGGGACGAGATGAGCGCCCTCCAGGGAAAGCGCCTGCACAAGGTGGTATCCTATGTTTACCACAATGTGCCCTTCTACCGGGCCAAGATGCAGGCGATGGACCTGACGCCCGATGATATCCGTACCATCGAGGACATCGTCAAACTGCCCTTTACCACCAAGCAGGATATCCGGGACAATTATCCCTTCGGCCTGCAGGCGGCCCCGCAGAGCGAAATCATCCGCATCCACGCATCCAGCGGTACGACCGGCAAGGCGACCATCGTCGGCTATACCCGAAAGGATATCGAAATCTGGAGCGAGTGTATGTCCCGCTGCCTTACCGCATACGGCGTGAGCCGCGACGACCTTTTCTCCGTCGCTTACGGCTACGGTCTCTTCACCGGAGGACTCGGCGTGCATTACGGCGTGGAGAATATGGGCGCATCCGTCATTCCGGCATCGACCGGCAATACGGAAAAACACATCGGTCTGATCCGCGACCTCGGGGTGACCGGTATCGCCTGTACGCCTTCCTATGCCCTGCACCTGGCCGAAACGATGGAGGCGCTGGGCGTCAACAAGGGCGATTTGAAACTGCGCATCGGCGCTTTCGGCGCGGAGCCCTGGACGGAGAATATGCGTCAGGAGATTCAGGATCGCCTGGGCCTGAAAGGCTATAACCTTTACGGCCTGAGCGAGATTATGGGACCCTGCGTCAGTTACGAATGCGAATGCCAGAACGGCTCCCATATCTGCGAGGACCATTTCTATCCGGAAATCATCGACCCGGCGACCCTTTCCCCGCTCGGACGCGGCAAGGAAGGCGAACTGGTGTTCACCACCCTAACCAAGGAAGGGATGCCGCTACTGCGCTACCGCACCCGCGACCTTTGCTCCCTGCTCGAAGGCGAATGTGCCTGCGGGCGTACGGAAGTGCGGATGGGCCGCATCGTGGGCCGCAGCGACGATATGCTCATCATCCGGGGAATCAACGTATTCCCGTCGCAGGTGGAGAGCGTGCTGCTCGGCATTCCCGAGTGCGCACCCCGCTTCAAACTTATCGTCGAGCGCATCGGCAACCTGGATTCGCTTACCGTACAGGTGGAGATGCGTCAGGAATACTTCGCGCAGGGCTTCGATACCCTCGCGCCCGTCACCGAACTCGAGAAGAAAGTGGCCTCGAAACTGAAGAGCGTACTGAGCATTTCCGCGAAGGTGCAGATCAAGTCGCCGGGCGCCATCGAACGCAGCCAGGGAAAGACGGCATTTGTAGAAGACAGAAGAAAACTTAAATAAGACACCGCTATGTTACAGTTGTCCGTATTTATGGAAAACACCTCCGGGACCCTCACCGCGGTCCTGGGAACCTTGAAGGAAAACAATATCCAGCTGCACGCCATCAGTGTGGCGGATACCGCCGATTACGGTATTTGCCGTATGATCTGCGACAATCCCCAGAAGGCTTTCAAGGTGCTTGAGCAGAACGGGGTTGCGGCTTCGCTTTCCGAGATCATCGTCCTGGAGATGAAGGATGTGCCCGGTTCTGCCGCCGACCTGATCGCCCTCTTTGCCAAGAGCGGCCTGAGCATCGCTTACCTCTATTCCTTCCATTACGAGGGACGGCAGGCGCTGGCTTTCCGCACCGATGACCGGGAGAAGGCCAAAGAAATTATTACAGTTAATGCATTGAAGGAGATTTTGTAGTGAAAAAAGGAACCCAGTGCGTTCACGCTGGCTATGAGCCGAAGAACGGTGAGCCCCGGCAGATGCCGGTTTACCAGAGTACGACTTTCAAATACGACAGTTCCGATGCGATGGGCCGCCTCTTCGACCTGGAGGCCAGCGGCTATTTCTATACCCGTCTGCAGAATCCGACCAACGACCTCGTCGCGGCGCGTATCGCCGAACTCGAGGGCGGCGTAGGCGCGGTGCTGACTTCCAGCGGCCAGGCGGCGAATTTCTTCGCCTGCTTCAATATCTGCGAGGCGGGGGACCATATGATTACGACGGCTAATATCTACGGAGGAACCTACAATCTCTTTGGCTGGACCTTCCGGAAGATGGGCATCGACGTGACCTTCGTCGATATGGAAGCCTCCGACGAGGAACTGGAGGCGGCGTTCAAGCCCAACACCAAACTGGTGTTCGGCGAGACCCTGACCAATCCCGGCGTCCGCGTGCTGGATATCGAGCGCTTTGCCGCAGCCGCGCACCGGCACGGTGTGCCCCTGATCGTGGACAATACTTTCCCGACGCCGGTCAACTGCCGTCCCATCGAGTTCGGCGCCGACATCGTCACCCACTCTACGACCAAGTATATGGACGGGCACGGCGTCGCCGTCGGCGGCGTGGTCGTGGACAGCGGGAAGTTCGACTGGATGGCCTATGCCGACAAGTTCCCCGGCCTTTGCACGCCGGATGCTTCGTACCACGGGCTGGTCTATGCCGACAAATTCGGCAAGGCGGCTTACATCACGAAGCTGGTGACGCACCTGATGCGTGATTTCGGCAGCATCCAGGCGCCGCAGAACGCTTTTTACCTGGGGCTGGGCCTGCAGACCCTGCATATCCGGATGAAGAAGCACTGCGAGAACGCCCTGGCGGTAGCCCGCTTCCTGGAATCCTGCCCCGAGGTGGCCTGGATCGAGTATCCGGGGCTGGAAAGCGATCCGATGTATGCCCGTGCGCAGAAGTACCTGCCCGGCGGCAGCTGCGGCGTGATGGCCTTCGGCCTCAAGGGCGACCGTGCCCGCGCCGAGCGCTTTATGGATTCGCTCAAACTGGTTACGATTGAAACCCACGTGGCGGACTGCCACAGTTGTATTTTGCACCCTGCCTCCCATACCCATCGCCAGCTCAGCGACGATCAGTTGCGCGAAGCGGGCGTCCGTCCGGACCTGATGCGCCTGAGTATCGGCCTGGAAGAGGCGGAAGACCTGATAGCCGACCTTAAACAGGCCCTCGCGAAATGATGAAACGCCACAGTTGGATTACGGGAGAACCCTTTGTCTTTGAAGGCGGCGGATCAGTGGATTCGCTGACGCTGGTCTATCATACCTCGGACCGCGAATACCGGCCGGGGGAGAAGGTGCTTTGGATCTGTCACGCCCTGACCGGCAACTCCGACCCGGAGGACTGGTGGCCCCAGATGGTGGGGAAGGGCTGCCTGATCGACCCGGAGCAGTACTACATCGTCTGCGTGAACATGCTCTGCTCGCCCTATGGTTCGACGGGGCCCTCTTCCATCAATCCGGCTACCGGTAAGCCCTGGTATATGGATTTTCCGGATACGACGGTACGGGACATCGTCCGCGCGAACATCCTGGTGCGCAAGCACCTCGGCATCGAACACATCGATATGATGCTGGGACCCTCGATCGGAGGCTTCCAGACCCTGGAATGGTGCATTATGGAGCCGGATATCATCGATGCGGCGATTTTCCTGGCTACGGCGACCCGCGTATCGCCCTACCTGACCGCCTTCAACGAATCGCAGCGTATGGCGATCCTGGCCGATCCCAGCTTCAAGGAGGCGAAATCGCTCGAAGGGGGAAAGGACGGTCTTGCGTGCGCGCGCTCCATCGCACTGATCTCCTACCGTACCTACGACGGCTATAACGCCACGCAGGAGGAAACGGATCCCGATACGCTCTTTGCCGACCGCGCGGGCTCTTACCAGCGCTACCAGGGCCTGAAACTGGTGCGCCGTTTCGACGCCTACAGTTACTGGTACCTGTCGCGTTCGCTCGATTCGCAGAATGTCGGCCGGGGCAGAGGAGGCGTGGAGGCGGCCCTGTCGCGCATCAAGGCGCGCTGCGCGGTAATCAGTATCGATTCGGACGTGCTCTTCCCGCCCAAGCACGGGAAAGAGACCGTAGCCGCGCTCAAGTGGGCCAGTTATTACGAAATATCATCAATTTACGGACACGACGGCTTCCTGATCGAAAGCGACCAGCTCAGCGCCATCCTTCGTCCTTTATTGCCTTAGTATATGTGTGGAATTGTCGGTTATGTAGGAGGGCGTCAGGCCTATCCGATTCTGATTAAAGGTTTAACGAGGCTGGAATACCGGGGTTATGACAGTGCCGGCGTGGCGCTCATCGGCGACAGCGGGAAACTGGTGATCTATAAGACCAAGGGAAAGGTCAAGGACCTGGAGGCCGTGACGGCCGACAAGGACATTTCCGGCAGCATCGGTATCGCCCATACCCGTTGGGCCACCCACGGCGAGCCCAGCGATGTCAATTCGCATCCCCACTACTCGGAGAACCACAATCTTGCGCTGATTCACAACGGCATTATCGAGAATTACCTCTCGCTCAAGACCGAACTGACGCGCAAGGGCTATCATTTCCAGAGCCAGACTGATACGGAGGTCGTCATCCAGTTGATCCAGTATATGATGGATTCCCGTTCGGTGTCGCTGGAAGAGGCGGTTCCGCTGGCCCTCAATCTCGTGGTCGGCGCCTATGCCCTGGTCATTATGGACAAGGACCAGCCGGACAAGTTGATTGCCGCCCGCAAGGGCAGCCCGCTGATTATCGGCGTAGGGGAGGATGAATACTTCGTGGGTTCCGACGCTTCTCCGATCATCGAATATACGCACAAGGTCGTCTATCTGGGCGAGGAGCAGATTGCCTATATCAAGCGGGGCGAAGACCTGCGGATCACGGATCTTCGCAATGAGGAGCATACGGCCCGCATCAGCGAGTTGGAGATGAGCCTGAGCGAGATCGAGAAGGGCGGATTCCCGCACTTCATGCTCAAGGAGATTTTCGAGCAGCCCCGGACCCTGAAGGCTTCGATGCAGGGCCGCCTGCATCCGGAACTGGGAGAGGTCAAGCTCTCCGGCGTAATCGACAACCGAGAGCGCCTGCTGGGCGCCAAACGCATCATCATCTGCGCCTGCGGTACTTCCTGGCACGCCGGACTCATCGGTAAATATATGATCGAGGAGTTTACGCGCAAGCCCGTGGAGGTGGAATACGCTTCGGAATTCCGCTACCGGCGTCCCGTCATCTTCCCGACGGATGTGGTGATCGCCATTTCGCAGTCCGGAGAGACTGCCGATACCCTGGCCGCCGTCAAGCTGGCCCGCGAAGCGGGGGCATTCCTCTTCGGCATCTGCAATGTCGTCGGTTCGTCCATCGCCCGCGCGACGGATACCGGTTGCTATACGCACATCGGCCCTGAAATCGGCGTGGCGTCCACCAAGGCCTTTACGGCGCAGGTCACGACCCTGTTCCTGCTGGCCCTCAGCCTGGCCGAGCAGTTGGGAACCGTTACGGACGAGCGCCGCGCGCAACTGGTGAACGAACTCCAGCACATTCCGGAGAAGATCGAGAAGATTCTGCAGCACGACGGCGAAATCGCCGATATCGCCAAGATATTCACCTATACGCGCAATTTCCTCTACCTGGGCCGCGGATATAATTACCCCGTGGCGCTGGAAGGTGCATTGAAACTGAAGGAAATCTCCTATATCCACGCCGAGGGTTACCCGGCGGCGGAAATGAAGCACGGCCCCATCGCCCTCATCGATGAGGAAATGCCTGTTGTGGTCATCGCTCCCAAGCGGGGCAATTACGAGAAGATCCTGAGCAATATCCAGGAGGTCAAGGCTCGCAAGGGGCGCATCATCAGCGTCGTGACCGAAGGGGATACGGACGTGAAGGCCCTCTCCGACTGGAGTTTCGAGATTCCGGATTCCGAGGAGTGCTTCGAACCGATTCTCTCCATCATCCCGCTCCAGTTGCTGGCCTATCACATCGCCATCGCCAAGGGACGCAACGTGGACCAGCCCCGCAACCTGGCGAAATCCGTTACCGTAGAATAATCCGTAAAAATCCTCAATATGAACAGTGAAGAAAGAATAGCGAAGGCCCTTGCGGTCTCTACCGACACCCGGGCGTTCGAACTCGGCAGGAATAATCTGAACAAGGCCCCTGAGTTGTTCCAGCGCTTTTTCGAGGGACGCAAGGCCCTGATCGTGGCGGACAACAATACCTGGCGCGTCGCCGGTGAGGCGGTGTACGACTTTTTCAAGGCGGCGGGCGTTCCCGTGGAGCGTTTCCTCTTTGAAGAAGAGGAGTTCCACGCGGACTGGGACCATATCGAGCAGTTGGACGCAGCCATCGACCGGAGCGGCGCGATTGTCGTTTCCGTGGGCTCCGGTACCATCAACGACCTTTGCAAACTTTGCTCCCATCATCACGGGCAGAGTTATCTGACCATCCCTACGGCCGCGTCCGTGGACGGCTATACTTCCTTCGGTGCCTCCATCACCAAGGACAACGCCAAACAGACCTTCTCCTGCCCTGCGCCGGTGGCGGTGCTGGCGGACGTGGAGGTGATTGCCGCCGCCCCCAAGGAGATGACGGCCGCCGGTTATGCCGACCTGGCCGCCAAGGTGCCTGCGGGCGGAGAATGGATGATTGCCGACCTGGTGGGGACGGAGCCGATCGTGCCGGAAGCCTGGCACATCCTGCAGGATGACCTGGACGAGTTGCTTTCCGACCCTGCGGGCGTCGCCGCCGGTAATCTGGACGCCGTGGGAGCCCTGTTCGAGGGCCTGATCCTCAGCGGTTTCGCCATGCAGGCGGCCCGTTCGAGCCGTCCGGCTTCCTGCTGCGACCACCTGTTCAGCCATATCCTGGATATGACGCATCACCGCTACAAGGGCAAATTCGTCTCTCACGGATTCCAGGTGGCCATCGGTACGCTGATTATGTGCAAGGTCTTCGACAACTTCTTCAAGGTGGACGTGGATGCCATCGACATCGACAAGTGTGTCGCCGCCTGGCCCAGCCTGGAAGAGGAGCAGCAGCGTGCGCTGGCCCTGTTCACGGATTTCCCCGCACCGCGCCTGGGTTATGAGAGCATCACCCAGAAGTATTCCGACAAGGAGGGCGTGCGCCGTGAACTGACCCTGCTCAAGGAGCAGTGGCCCGTCCTGAAGAAGAAACTCCAGGACCAGCTCTGGCCCTATGAGAAGATGAAGGAGAGTTTCCAGATTGCGGGTGCGCCCTATGAGCCGGAGATGATCGGCGTGGACGATGCGTGGATCCGCTATGCTTTCCCCGTCGTCCAGTTGATGCGTTTCCGCTACAACCTGCTTGACATCGCCAAGCGGGGCGGATTCTACGACGATATCGTCTTTTAATTCTGCTTAATACCCCAGCACCGCCTTGCGGCTGGAAAACGCTTCGGCCTCGTTCTCAGTCAGGACGCGGCCGTAAGTGCTTGTATGGCTGAGCGGTGCACCGTTCTCATCGACGCTGCCCCTTTCCTTCCAGCCGGTCGAAGCGTTGGGCTTGGCCGGATTCGGCGCAGGGCTTTCGTACCAGCCCTTGCCTGCGATGACCGGTCCCATCGAGCAGTTGATGTAGGTGACGTTGTCGTATACGCTGCTGTCTCCGCCCGAGCGCGCAAGGTACATGCTGCCGTTCGCTACGCCGGCATCGGCGGTCAGCCTGCAGTCCAGGAAGACGAAGCCTTTGTCCGTGGCTTTGCCGATGCGTGCCTGGACGATGTAGCCGTCTGCGCGTGCGCGGATTTCGCAATCCTGGAAGAGGCAGGCGACAGGGTAGCCCCAGATGAAGTCGCAGTGCCCGGCGATGAGGCTCTCGTGCACATAGACCAGCCCTTTGCAGAGGAAGGTGTCCTGATAGGAAATCAGGCTGCACTTTTCCACGCTCAGGCGGTGGCTGCCGTCGGAGGAATTGAAGTAAATGACTTCCGCCTGGCCCTTGAGCTCGCCGAAGCTGTTTTCCATCGTCAGGCCCTCGAGAGCCAGTTCGTTGCAGTTCTCCGTGAGCATAAGGCCGCGTCCGCCGAGTACGTTCAGGGCTTTGCCGATTTCGGGCTTCCTGTCGCTTCCGGCCCCGCTGCCCGTGCTGTAACTTTCGTTGTTGGGGTAGATGATCCGGGTCTTATCGCGCCCCTCGCCCTTGAGCGTCAGTTTGTTCTTGTTGCGCAGGTAGAGCAGTTCCCGGTAGGTGCCCGCGGCGACGCTGACGGTCACTTCCGCACTTTGGCCGAGGCTGCCCGCGTAGGTCAGCGCCCCCTGTACGGTGCAGAAATCGGCACTGCCGTCCGCATTGACCTTCAGTAGCGTTTTGGAGGCGGGTTTGGCCTTGGTCGTGAATTCCAGTTCTCCTTCGGCGATGCCTTTCTGCCCGGCGACGAAGCCCTCATCGACCGTGACATAGTAAGTTTTGCCGAATTCCAGCACTCCGCTGTGCAGTTTGATTTCCAGCGTGTTGCCCTGGATGCGGAGCGGCGTGTAGTGCACGGGACGGTAGCG
>Ga0265298_10002046_pt1 | contig 28898 bp, 18 predicted proteins | sample AusTroGonzalo_MG_3_FD_193486 | JGI IMG/M metagenome (GOLD analysis project Ga0265298, IMG submission 193486) | Bovine rumen microbial communities from tropical cattle in Woodstock, Queensland, Australia - Gonzalo_01 | ecosystem: Host-associated > Mammals > Digestive system > Stomach > Rumen ...
CCAGAAGGAGGGAATATTTGCCTTTTTCCGTCTTCTTCGGAGTGAGGTTTTTCCATTCGCCGAATTTCCAGATACGCACGGCCGGACTGCCCATATTATGTCCGCAGATCCGGATCCTGGAGAACTTCGGGGGATTCTTCCGGAAGTTGAGCTCATACCAATGCTCCTTTCCCCACCGGCTGGACAGCCAGCCCAGCATGTCGGTCGTGCCGTCGAAGAGTTTGTTCCGCTGCTGGAGCGAACCCAGCAAAATGGACTGGGGATTGCTGGAATCGACCTCAAACGTCATTCCTTTTTCAAAAAGCAGATTGCCTCGCGACGAGCGTGCCTTTTCAGCCTCGGCGATCACCTTTAGCACCTGGGTGCGGGACTTCAGCCCTTCGTCCATCTTCTTCGAGGTCAGGACGACACATTCATACGCATTGAGCGAAAGTTTCAGCGTGCCGTTGTCCAATTTTCTCGAACCTTCACTGCGGAATTCAAATAAGGATGAAAACTTCTTCAAATGTTCCGCCGAAATGACCGTGTCAAGCGGACCGTTTTTCAGGTTGACCACGATCAACAGCGTCACGCCGTCACCCCCGACCAGCAGCGTGTCGATCATGTTTTCAGGATCGATGGCTTTCACCGGATATTTTTGATTGGAAAGCAGCTGTTTTTCCAACGCCCGTATCGACTGATTGAAATATCGGGTTCCCTCATAGATCACCGGACGGTCGCCGAGATCGTGGTAAGCGTATGGCCAAAATACCCGCGCGCCCTGTGCCAATGCGCTCCAGCTCATGCTTTCCAATTCTTCCCAGGTCGGATAATCGGCCATGCTGTTATTGAATTTGTAGCTGAAATGCTGACCCGTAAAACCGACGACCTTGTCCATGCGCTTGAATTTTGTCACATCGATCAGATAGTTGCGGACCTGATGGATCGGTATGTTCAGAATCCTTTTTCCCTCGGAAACGACAGGATTGATGTAGGGATGCGTCCTCAAAATATCGGCACAGTCCATATACCGGTCCGCGGAACGGGAACAGATTATCACCAAATGATACGGATCGAGTTCGCAGACATAATCGTAAATATATTTCAGGTATACCGGAGAAATATTCCTGCATTCCGGTTCATCGCAGATGTAATAGAGCTCAAAATCGGGATCATCGCGGCGGCTTTCCACGATCTTCCGTATTTTTTCAAACAATTCCGCACATGGCTTGATGTCTTTGGTGGCTTCCCGGCTTTCGATCCCCCGAATGAGTCTTGACGGTTCCAGTGTGACTTCCTTTTTGGGCCTGAGGAAACAGAGGTCGTCTTTCGCGATGCGCTCCGCAAACGCTGCACCTCCGTGAAAACCGAATGCCGACATGGTGCGGAAAAAGCATGGCTTGCCGTTTTTGATGATCCGGCCGTCTTCGATCCATAACATCGAACCCGAATGCTTTTTCAGCCGGGTGACGGTCTGTGAAACGGAAGCGATTTCCCGGGTTCCATCCAGCAGCTTTACGCTCAGAACAGCTTTTCCTCCCTCGGGCAGATCCCTGCTGTCGAATGCGAACTGAATAAGGTCGGAATCCGCTTTGAATTTCTGAGTCTTTTTTTCCAGCCCTTCACCCGAAAGAACCACTTCCGCCGATGCGGTTTTCTTCTGCGCAGGTGAAAGACGGAGATGCAATTCGCCGGCGATCTTCGAATGATTCTGGCCCGGGTAAAAATTCCGTCGGTATCCGGGCGACTTCAAGACGATCCGAACAGGCTCATAGAGAATGTCCACCGGATAATACCGTCCGATAATTCCGCCGGTTTTCAAAGATTTCAAGGTCAGTTTCAGATTCGTTTTCCCCTGCGTTTTGCGCAGGTATTCCGTTTTCTCCAGTATGATCCTGTTTATTCCCGCCTTCAGCGTGACCGCATGGACGGAACTTTTTCCATCCGGCTCATCCACATGCAGTTCATATTTCCCGGCGGCGGCACGATTGGCATCCACGGTCAGATCCAACGGACCGGAGTAAACACCGTCCGTATAGACCACGATCCGGGGTTCGACTTTGGCGATCAGCACATCCTGTTCCGGATTCCGCTTCGGAAAGCCGCGGAATTTGCGGAAATTCCGTGGTTCCAGAAAACGGCTCTGCAATGGACTCCAGCTGGACGATTCCCGGACCGGGATCCGTTTCCTGGCAACATTCATCAGCCATTCGGAGCTCCATTTTGCGTTGCGGGTCATGTAAAATGCGCTGAAGGGGATCTTCAGCTGCACCAGCCAGTGATCTTTGCCGTAAGACACTTCCGATTCCCAGAACGGCAAATATGGATCGGGACGGATCACCCCCGCTTCCCCGTAGAACATCGAATAACGGACTTTTCCGGCCGATACCGCGAACTGGTAAAACTCATCGGATTGTCCCGTCGGGCAAAAGAAAACCTCCACCGAATCCGTGGTCCATAAACTGGATACGCTGCCTGATTTCCGGAGTTTGTCCATTTGGTTTTCGTGACATAAAATGCTTACATACAGCGAATCCGCATCGGCCGCGACCTTGAATGAAGTCTGCGCGGACGGCTCGGCCTTTCCGGAGGATTGCGCACAGCGGAATCCGGTCTGTTCCGGCACATCATTCCATCCCGGTCCGTCCGGACGGCCGTCCAGCGGAAGCGGTTTGTCCACCAGTTTCACCTGCGCGGATAGCGTCAGACTCAGAACGACAAGCAATCCCATGACTGCGGAACGGTTAAAATTCTTTTTTCCCATTGCAATCTCCGTGGAATATGTGATTTTTTTAATCGGAATCAGTATGCGCTGGCTCCGCCGGACCGGTCGACCAGGAACTGATCCATCCAGCCGTTTGCCGCCTTGGCAAAGCGGGAAACTTTTTCCGATTGGGCATGGCCGTCCAGATAGCCGCAGTTGGTTACAGTCCCATTCGGATAACCGACATCGCCGGTTCTGGCTTTACTGGCGGTATATCCTCCGCCATGCCGGAAAGCGACCCAGGATTGAGATCCGTTGGCTCTTTGATCGTAGGCATTTTTACGGCCGTTGTCCAGCGAAACCATGCTGATCGACGGCTTTTTGCTGGCGTTGACTTTCCGGAATTTGTAACTGTATTTCTGTCCGTCGCTCGGCGGTGTGGTTGCGGTGATCGACGGATCATACCCGCCCATGGTCGAGTTCAATGCAAGGTGTCCATAGGTAAATTCCCCATTGGCGTATTTGGCATTTATCAGATTGGAAATCGGTTCCGCCGGACAGAACCACATTTTCCGGATTTGTGCATTGGTCGGATTCGAATACAGCTGCCGGGCTGCCTGGGTGTTCCATACCACGCCGTAAACCTTGGTCGGCATCAAATACTCGTTGTAATTGGAAATATAGTGCTGTTCCGCCATCAGGATCGTTTTGTGATTGTTCAGACAGCTGATCTTGTGCGCGGTCTGTTTCGCGTTGTTCAATGCCGGCAGGAGCATGGCAGCGAGGATCGCGATGATGGCAATCACCACGAGAAGCTCTATCAGCGTAAAATGCCCCGGCATTTTACGCTTCAGGTATGAGGTATGAGAGAGGAGTGATGAGGTAACCTCGCGGGTAAAAACATACTGATTACTGAAAACCGATTTCTGATCACTTGTGACACTTGCGGGTCCGTAAGACGGGCGGCTGACAGAACGTCTTTGTTTCGACATGATCCTTCTCCTTTCATAAAATACAATCGATTGCATTTCTGTTTTCAGACACAATACATTGACTTTTGGAAAATGCAAGCTGGAAAAAGAAAAAAACTTGAAAAAAAGTCGGATTTTCTAGAAAAAAACATTTGTTTTTCGGGAAAACGGGGGTAAATTGACACCGGAATATGCAATCTATTGAAAAGGACCATTTGGAATGGGTGCGACGATCTATGATATTGCCCGGCTGACCGGCTATAATCCGGGGACGGTGTCTCGGGCTTTGAACGGCGATCCGCGGGTGAAGGAGAAAACGCGGGATAAGATCAAGGAGGTCGGCAATCTGCTGGGCTATGTGCCGAACCTCGCGGCGAAAAGCTTGATCACGGGCCGCACCCGGATCATTGCCGTCGTGTCCAATTCGACCACCGGCGGACCGATGACCGCCCTGATGCTGGGCATGAACAAGATCCTGATCCAGCACGATTATCTGCTGATGTGCCTGATCTGCAACAATCTGGAACAGTTCCGGCAAAGTCTGGCCCGATTGAAATGCGGACTGTGCGACGGGGCGATCCTGCTGTCGCCGCCGCAGAAATACGCCGGAGTGCCGGAATTCGAAATGCTGCGGAAAAGCCGCTATCCGGTCGTTTGTTTCGACCAGTGGCTGCCCGATCTGCCGTTTCCTGTGGTGACCAACGATGCGGAAAAAAGCATCGAACTGCTGTCGGAAAAACTGTTGGAAAGCGGGATGGATGCGGCGTATCTGAACTATCAGCCTGACAACACGGTGGCCGTGTGGCGGCGGCAGTGCACCGAAAAACTGCTGCGGAAAGCGCATATCCCGTTCACGGCGGAGCTGGAAAAACTACCGGAATTCCTGCGGAAAAATCCGGTCCGGAATCTGGGGATCTACTCGGATTCGACCTGCGGACTGGACCAGATCGGAGCGAAACTGCCCGCCGGACGGAAATTCCGGTGTCTGGGCGGGATCTTCGACACCTGGCATACCATCATCCCAAAATATTTGTCGCAGTATTTCCTGTGCGTTCAGGATATCGACCGCGAAAGCGAGATCGCCGTGCAAATGCTTTTCGACATGATGGAAGGCAAGGAAATTCCGTCCGGGCGGACCGCGCTTCCGCCGAAGGGGCTCCTGATCCCCGATGAACAGCAATAACCCAGCGAGGCTGAAATGAACGAAAAAATCTTCAAAATTTTCCATGACCGCGTGAAAGTGCTCACCGCGAATCATTATCCGGAAATATATCCCGAATCGGTTGAACTTGCCGCCGAATATGCGCGGACGAAAGAGCCGGTTCCGTTCCGCGAGCGTCTGAAACTCGAATACAAACCGGTCCGCGAGGGGGAAAGCTGGGGCGAAGCGTGGGACAGTGCATGGTTCCATGTGACCGGGACCGTGCCGGAATCCTTTGCGGGAAAACAATTGTGTCTGCGGCTCCATGTCGAAGGCGAGATCCTGATTTTCGATGACGATGGCGTGCCGGTGTGCGGACTGACCGACCGGAGCATTTATGATTCCCGCTACAGCAAAGTGCGTTTTCCGCTGAAAAACATCAAAGCGGGCGACCGGATCGATCTGTGGTTCGAAGCGGCTGCGAACCGTCTGATGGGAATCGACCTGCCGTCCGCCGAGGAGAAGGATCCTGTGCATCCGCTGGGAAGTTTCAATCCGCGCGTTACTTCGCTGCGGCTGTGCGTGTTCGACCGGGAATTGTGGCTTTTCCTGCTCGAATTGGAAGCACTGACCGACCTGCTGGAAACCTTCGGGATGCAGGATTACCGCGGGAAACAGCTGCTTCATGAACTGACCCGTGCGGCGGATGTTTTCAACCACGATCCGGCCAATGCCGCCCGGGCGCGGAAGATCTTTCGGGACGGCGTTTTTACCTGGAAAGCGGAGGACAACGCGTTGACGGCGTATTCGATCGGCCACGCGCATATCGATGTGGGCTGGCTGTGGCCGGTGCGGGAAAGCATGCGGAAAGCCGCGCGGACCTTTTCCAGTCAGCTGGCCTTGATGGAGGAATATCCCGACTACAAATTCGGGGCGTCGCAGGCGTATCTGTATTTTCAGGTCAAGGAGCATTATCCGGAACTGTTCGAAAAAATCCGGGAACGCGTCCGGGAAGGGCGCTGGGAGCTCCAGGGCGGCATGTTCGTGGAGGCGGACTGCAACCTGATCTCCGGCGAATCGATGGTGCGTCAATTCCTGCACGGGAAAAACTTTTTCCGGGACGAATTCGGGGTCGAAGTGCGGAACCTGTGGCTGCCGGACGTATTCGGCTATTCCGCGGCGATGCCGCAGATCATCCGGAAGGCCGGATGCGATTATTTCCTGACCCAGAAAATTTCCTGGAGCCAGGTCAACAAATTCCCGTATCATACTTTCCGCTGGATCGGAGTGGACGGTTCGGAAGTGCTGACGCATTTTCCGCCGGAGGACACCTACAATGCCATAGCCGCCGCGCCGCAGCGGATCTATGGTGCGAACCAGTTCAACGAGGCGGGATTTCTGCCCGGCTTCATGAGTCTGGTCGGGATCGGCGACGGCGGGGGCGGACCGTCCGAAAATTATCTGGAACGCAACCGGATCGTGAAGGATCTCCGGGGCTGCCCGAAATCGGAATGGTCGTTCGCATCGGATTATTTCGAAAAGATCAAAGCTTATCGGGAATGTCTGCCGGAATGGACGGGCGAACTGTATCTGGAAAGGCACCGCGGCACGCTGACCTCGCAGTCGCGGACCAAACGCGGCAACCGGCGCTGCGAACAGGCGTTGACCGCATGGGAGATTCTTGCCTCGGCATTGCCCGCGTCGGATTGGCCTCGCGAAAAGCTCGATTCCGCCTGGAAAACCGTCCTGCTGAACCAGTTCCATGACATTATTCCGGGATCCTCGATCCGACAGGTTTACGAACGGACGGAAAGGGAACATGCCGAAGTGCTGGAAACCGCCTGGACGGGAATGCTCGAAGCGGCGGGGAAACTGTTCCGGAAAAAGAAAAACTCCATCGTACTGGCCAATACGTTATCACATGAATGGTCGGGGCTGATCGAACTGCCGGAACCCTGGAACGGTTCGGAAGTAATGTCCGGCGGAAAGGCCCTGCCGATCCAGACGCACAACGGGAAAACTCTTGTCCTCACGCATATTCCCGCTCATTCCTTCCAAACCATCACCCGCGGCGCGAAGAAAAAGATGGAGGGGATCGACACGGGAAAATTCATTCTGGAAAACGACCTGGTCCGCTATGAGTTCGACCGGAACGGACAGCTGATCCATGTTTTCGACAAGGAATTGAACAAGGAATTCCTCGCCGGGCCGGGCAATGTGCTGTCGCTCTACAATGACCGTCCGGTCAACTATGAAGCCTGGGATGTGGATATGTATTATCCGAGGGAGAAAACGGGAGAAGTCCGCTGTGTTTCGGCACGGACCGTCCGGCATGGAGAAGCCTTCTCTGCGGCGGAATTCGTCTTCGGGACGGAACATTCGGAAATCGTGCAGAAAATCGTTCTGGGGCGGGACAGCAAAAGGCTGGATTTCATCACGCAGGCCGACTGGCATGAATCGCGGACGATGCTGCGGGTGTCCTTCCCGGTGACGGTCCGTTCGGAAAAGGCGTCGTATGACATCCAGTATGCTTATGTGGAACGCGCCGCACATGAAAACACGAGCTGGGACCAGGCGAAATTCGAGATGTGCGGACAGCGTTACGCCGACCTTTCCGACCGGAACTGCGGGACGGCCCTGCTGAACGACTGCAAATACGGTTACTGCATCAAACATTCCACGCTCGACCTGGCCTTGCTGCGTTCGCCGAAATATCCGGACCGTTTTGCCGATCAGGGTATGCACGAATTCACCTACAGTTTCCTGCCGCATGCCGGCACGCTCTCCGAAAGCGAGGTGATGAAGGAAGCGGCAAACCTGAACCGGACGCCCTTACTTGCAGACGGCTTCGAATCCGGATCAGCGGCCATGCCCTTCCGGCTGGATTCGGACGGCATTGCGCTGGAAGTCGTGAAACGCGCGGAGAAAGACGATTCGCTGATCCTGCGTCTGGTGGAGTTACGCGGACAGCATTCCGCCGGGACGCTGCATTTCGCTTCGAAACCGGCGAAAGTTTGTGAAACCGACCTGATGGAATGGAATGACGGAAAGCGGTTGAAGGTGACCGGAAACATGCTCAAGCTGGAATTGAAACCGTTCGAGATCCTGACCTTGCGCGTGGTATTTCCGGAATAGTACAAAGCCGCTTTTTTTGCGGCCGCATTAGGGAAACTGGATCATCATGATCAATTATCGAACCTTTGTCCCGGGCGGGATCAACCCGCCGGAAGCACTGGAAGCGGCCGGAGCGCTCTCCGGTATGCTCCGGGAGGAATCTCAAAGAAGTTATGCCCGCATGATGCTCTACCGGCTGGCGGGAAAAGCCGCAGGCGAATGCGAGGACCGTTATTTCATTGCCGTGGAAGACGGACAGTGCGTTTCCCGGATCTGGTATGGCTGGGGGCGTCATCGGGATGCGGTCGGCAATTTCGGGAATTTCCGGACGGCGGAAGACCATCAGCGCCGGGGGATCGGGCGAAGCCTGCTGGAAATGCTGATCGCTTCCGTCAGGAATTCGGCGGATCTGCCGAGGTGTCTTTTCTGCACCTGTTCACAGCCGCATCTGGTCCGGATGTATGGCGCGCTGGGATTCCGCCCCGCGCTCGAAGGAACGGACCGGGGACTGCTGTATTGTCCGCTGGGAGGCAGCCCGGACAGTTTTAACGGCTTCATCAGGGAATATTACCGTCCGGCGCGATCGCTGCATTTTGCCCCGGGAACCGTTGGATTCCGGCATGAGGTGGATTGTCTGCTAGCTTTCTCCCTGCATGCCGCCGGTGAAACGAACTCATTCGGGCTGAAATCTTTTCCGACGTATGAGGCGGCGTTTCTGGCGCTGGCGGAAGATCCGGCTGCGGGAAAACTTGAACGCGTGGCCACGGAAGATGACCGGACCGTCGGCTGGGCGTTCACAGCTGCGGGAGGCGAACGGGAAATACAGCTGTATCCCGCCTTCCGGAAAATGACCATTCAGGAGAATTCATAAAATGAAACGTCTGCTTTCCAAAAGCTGGAAACTGGGGCTGGGCGATTTGAAAGGGGAACTCACCTGGATCGCGCCGGAAGACATGCATGAGTGCAGGGAAGAACACCGGAGCGGCGAAGAGATCTCCGTCTGGACCGGCCACGCTCTTGCCGGGGAACGTTTTCAGGTCAGAACTCTCTGGCGTAAGGCTGAACCCGACCGCTGGGAGGGATCCATTTCCTGGAGCGGATATGAGGGGAAACTTTTCGTTGAGGAAATCCATTTTCCCGTCTTAAGCACACCCTGTGAAGCGGACAGCCGTTTTCTTTTCGGCGGATTTGAAACCGGAGTCCTTTTTGATCTGAGCCGGCAAAAAGAGCTGGTGCGTCAGCGTTACAGCGCGACCATGTGCAGTGCGCTGCTGAACCGTGAACGGGACAGTGTCTATTTCGATCACCGGGATGTCCGTCATGCGGCAAAATATGTGAGTGCGGAAGTGAAGGATGCTGTTTTAACGTTCAGCTGCATCCATGCGCTGCCATGCGGAGCGGAACCGGAAACGGCTTATGAACTGCCCTATCCGAACAGTGTCGGCTTCTTCCGTGGCGGCTGGTTCGAGGCGGCGCAGATATACAAGCGGTGGGCATTGCATCAATTCTGGGCGGAGAACCGCCGCGGACGCAGCAATCCGCTGGAAAAGATCGCAATGTGGGTCTGGAACCGGGGATCCGCTGCGGAAGCGGTGCCGTCCGTTCTGAAACTGCAGGAAGATCTGGGGCCGGAGATCCCCGCGGCGCTGGACTGGTACTGGTGGCACCACAATCCGTATGACACGGATTATCCGGATTTCTGGCCGCCGCGGGACGGGGAGGAAAACTTCCGTGCCGTCATTGCGGATTTGAAAAAACGCGGTATTTTCACGCAGGTTTATATCAATGCTCTGGCCTGGGATCTGGACACCGCGTCTTATGCCGATGGCGGGGAAGAATCCGTCACCGTCACCAGAGCGGGAAAACCTTTTGCGATCGAGTTCAACACTTATACCCATCATCGGCTGGGATACATGTGCGGAGAAGCACCGAAATTTCAGGACCGGATCAGCAGTCTGGTGAAAAAACTGCACGGCAGCGGACTGTCCGGCCAGTATCTGGATCAGGTGGCGGTGGCGGCTTACCGGCAATGCTACAGTCCGCATCACAGACATGGACGGGGCGCGAGTGCGGAAAATGTCGAAGGATACCGGAACCTGCTGAAACGTCTGATCGCGGAAAATCCGGACTGGCCGTTGACTTCGGAAGGCTGCAACGAAGCATTCATGGATCTGCTGTCCGGAGGGATCGCCTGCGCCGCACTGTCCGGCGAACGCATGGGGCTGTCCCCGGAAAGGGAATATGTGCCGTTCTTTCAGGCGGTTTATCACGGCAGTTTCGCCGTCTTCGGCAATTATGCGCTGCCGGACGGGATCCCCCCGTGGGATTCCCGCTGGCCCGATGAAGACCGCTGGAAAACGGAAGAGCCCTGGCATCGGCTGTTCCCCGAGCAGTTTTTTCTGGAAATGGCACGCACCTGCGTCTGGGGCATTCAGCCGATGGTCTGCAATCTTTCGGAAAAGATCCGGACCGATCCGGAATTTGCCGAAGAATACCGTTTCATCCTGGAAACGGCGCGATTTTATCATGCCAACCGCGATGTGCTGTTCCGCGGGACGATGCTTTCCCCGGCGGGGTTCGAATGTGCTGAAAACGCGGTCGGATTTCTGGTCCGGACCATCTATACGAAAAAGCGTCAGGAAACCACGCGGAAACTGCCTGCGGTCCTGCACAGCTGCTGGCGGTCATCCTCCGGGGAATGTGCTCTTATTCTGGCCAATTACACCAATCGGGAACAACCCTGGAAATACGGGGCGTGTGAAGGTTCGCTGAAACCTCGTTCCTACGTCAGATTCGACCTGAAAGGTCAAATTCCTGTTTGAATGCCGGAACGGATTTTCACTGCGCGGTGGGCGGAGCGTCCTCGCCGGCTTCCTGCGCCAGAAGTTCCTGGAACACTTTCTTGTCGCTGGCCTTCATGTAGGCTTCCCGGGTGGAAATGAGTCCTTCTTCCAGCAGCCGCATCAGGTTGTTGTCCATGGAGATCATGCCGCGGCCGCGGTTGGCCTCGATGATGGTCTTGATGTTGGCGATCTGACCTTCGCGGATGGTGTTGGGGAGGGCATCCGTGTAGAGGAGGATCTCATGGGAAGCGATACGTCCGCCGCCGATCTTCTTGCAGAGCTGCTGAGAGACCACGCCCTGGAGACATTCCGCCAGCAGGGTGCGGATCTGCATCTGTTCATTGGCGGGGAAAGCATCGATGATGCGGTCGACGGTTTTCGGTGCGCTGTTGGTATGGAGCGTGGAGAACACGAGCATGCCCATGGAGGCGCAGGTGAGGCCGAGGCGGATGGTGTCCAGGTCGCGCATCTCGCCGATGAGCACGATGTCGGGGTCGGACCGCATGGCGCCGCGGAGGGCGTTGGGGAACGATTTGCTGTGGAGTCCGATCTCGCGGTGGACGATGGTGCAGTTTTTGTTTTTATGGACGAATTCGATGGGGTTTTCCAGCGTGATGATGTGTTTGCTGGCGGTGTCGTTGATGTAATCGATCATGGCGGCGAGGGTGGTGGATTTGCCGGAGCCGGTGGGTCCGGTGACCAGGATCAGGCCGCTGGGTGTGCCGCAGAGTTCGATGATCGGGGACGGCAGGTTGAGCTGTTTGGCGGTCAGGATCTTGCTGGGGATCTGGCGGAACACGCCGCCCATGCCGTAGTAGTTGTAAAAATAGCTGCAGCGGAAACGTGCTACGTCGGGGATTTCATAAGCCAGGTCCATGTCATGGATCTTGAGGTAGGTTTCCCAGCGGGAAGCGGGCAGACAGATCTCCTTGAGCATGGCTTCCATTTCAGCGGCGTCGATGATATGGTCATCGGCCGGACCGATGCTGCCGTGGATGCGGTATTTGGCAGGCTGTCCGGTGCAGAGATGCAGGTCGGACCCGCCTTTTTCGAGCATATCGGTAAGATATTTGTCAATCAGATGCATGGCTCATTTCCTTTCACTTTTATTTTCCTGCGCGGGCCTGAGCGGCGGCGGCCAGTTTTTTGGCTTCGCGGATGGCCATTTCCTTCTTCAGGTCCTGAATGGTGGTGGGATCGGTCATGTTGGCGAGAGCGACTTCGAAATCGACCATTCCGGCTTTGTATTTTTCGAAGATGGTGGCGTCCATGGTGGTCATGCCGGCTTTCTGGCCGGTCTGCATTTCGCCTTTGAGTTTGAAGTTCTGGCCTTCGGTGATGATGCTGCCGACGGCAAGGGTGTTGATGAGGATCTCGTAAGCGATGGTGATATTGCCGTCGGAGCCGTTGATGAGGCGCTGGCAGATGATGCCGCGGAGACTGCCGGCGGCCATGGCGCGGATCTGTGTCTGCTGGCTGGGCGGGAACACGTCCAGGAGGCGGTTCATGGTGTTGGCGGCGTCGCAGGTATGGAGCGTGCCGATCACCAGGTGTCCGGTTTCGGAAGCGGTGATGGCGTTTTCGATGGTTTCCAGGTCGAACATTTCGCCGATGACGATGATGTCGGGGTCCTGGCGGAGCGCGCCGCGCAGCGCGTTGCTGTAGCTTTCGGTGTTGTCATGCAGCTGGCGCTGGGTGATCTGGCAGTTGATCGGCGGCTGCACGATCTCGATCGGGTCCTCCACGGAGATGATGTGGTCCTCGCGGTGCTGGTTGCAGATGTTGATCAGGGCGGCGAGGGTGGTGGTCTTGCCGGAGCCGATCGGGCCGGTGACCAGCACCAGTCCGTTCGGGTAGTCCATCAGTCTGGTGATGGTTTCCGCGTCCTTGGGCAGGAATCCGAGTTCTTCCAGGGTTTTTGCCTTGCTGGGAACGATGCGGTAACTGCCGGAGATGCCGTCTTTCTGAACCATCAGGGCAACGCGGTAGCGGCTGCCGTTCAGTTCCAGCGCGAAGTTCATGTCCATGTCTTCCTTGAAACGGGCATTCTGTTCGGGCGAGAGGAGGACCGTGTTGAGTTTTTCCGCATATTCGGCGGTGATGACGGTGTTGGAGAGCCGTTCGATTTTCAGGTTACGGCGGACGAACGGCGTGCTGTTGGCGGAGATATGCAGATCGCTGGCGCCGTAATCGACGAGCTGGAACAGCAGATTTTTCATAGCGGCCGCCAGCTGTTTGTCACTCATTTCCGGCAGATGGTCGAAGAATTCGAAGCCTTCACTTGCGACGATGATCTCGGGCGCGGCGCTTTCCTCTGCCGGGTTTTCCATGGCAGGCGCGGCTGCCTGCGAGGCCGGCGCCGCAGGTTTCGGACGCCTTCTCGGTCCGGGCAGTTTGCCTCCGGAGATCTTTTTGGGTTCCACTTCCAGCGCGAACCCCGGCATTTCGCCGGTCTCCGCCTGGGTCACGGCATAATCGATCAGCTGCTGGATGCTTTCGACCAGCTCCGCGGAATCCTCTTCGCTCATTCCGGTGGCTTCGACATACCGTTCCAGAAAAGTCTGGGCAAAGGTGCCCAGATCGCTGTCACCGCCAAGTTCATTGTCCAATGCGGTCGCGTCTTCGAGCGTGACCAGTTCATTGTCGATCAGCGCACTGACAAACCATTGCACATCAGTCTGCATGGAAACTCCTTCCGTCTTTTTAATAATGTAAACAAGTCAATGTAAACGGTGAAAATGCGTTTGTCAAGATTCCGCCGGGTGAAAAATGAGGAAATCGCTTTTTTTTTTCGGATTTCTTTTGAAAAAAAGCATTCGGGAGGTATGTTACCTTTAACAAGGATAATTTGAAAGAAATCATCGAAGGAAAGGAACGAACGATGCCGAGAGATTTTGTGCATCTCCATTTACATACCGACTACAGCCTGCTGGACGGGGCGTGTCCGATCTCGTGGGCGAAACTGAAGGATTCCGAAGGAAAGCTGGACCTGGTCACTGCCATCCAGAATGCGGGGATGAAAGCCTGCGCGATCACCGACCACGGCGTGATGGGCGGCTGCCTGGAATTTCATAACTCCATGAAGAAAGCCGGATTGAAACCGATCATCGGCTGCGAGACTTATGTGGCGCCCCACAGCAATGAGGAGCGGGACAGTTCGGTCGCCCGCATCAAGGGATATCACCTGATCCTGCTGGCGAAGGACAACGAGGGATATCACAACCTCTGCCATATCATCTCCGATGCCCATACCCGCGGTTTTTACTACAAGCCGCGGACCGACAAGGAATTCCTGGCGGCACATTCCAAGGGGCTGATCGCCTCCAGCGCCTGCCTGGCCGGCGAACTGGAGGTGGCAGCGCTGGAAAACGGTTATGACGCCGCCAAAAAAGTCCTCTACGAATATCTGGACATTTTCGGCAAGGACAATTTCTATATCGAGATCATGTATCATCATCTCGCGGACCAGAAACGGGTCAACAAGGAACTGATCGCCCTGGCGAAAGAGACCGGAGTGCCGCTGATCGCGACCAATGACGTCCATTACCTGCGGCGGGAAGATGCCAAGGCGCATGAAGTGATGCTCTGCATCCAGACGCGGACCACGATGAACGACGAACGCCGCATGAAGATGGAAACCGACGAGTTCTATTTCAAAAACGGCGATGAGATGTTCGAGGTGTTCGGCAGCGAAGTGCCGGAGGCGCTGACCAATACCCTGGCAGTGGCCGAACGCTGCAACGTCGAAATCGGTTATGAAAACCATTATCCCGAATACGAGCCTCCGGCGGAATACGTCGCCACGCTGGATATGAACAAGATCCGCGAAGAAGCGCGTGAAGCCGCGATCGCCGGGATCAGAAAACAGAAGGAAAAAGACGGCGATACCACTGAGCCGACCGAAGAGGCGATCGGGTATGCGACCGAGCGTGAGATCATTCTCCGGAAAACCGGCTCTTACCTCCGGCATATCTGTCTCTACGGAACTGGGAAAGACACCGTCTGCGGATATTTGAAAAAATACGGCTACGATCCGTTCAACCCGCCGGAAGACAAGAAAGCCGATGCCGAACTCAAGCTGAAACGGCTGGATTATGAGCTGAGCATCATCATGCGCACGAAATATCCGAGTTATTTCCTGTGCGTGTGGGATTTCATCAACTGGGCCAAGGAACACGGGATCCCCGTGGGCGCGGGCCGCGGTTCCGGCGCCGGCTCCCTGGTGGCTTACCTTTCCGGGATCACCGATATCGACCCCATCAGATACGACCTGCTGTTCGAACGTTTCCTCAACCCGGACCGCGTATCCCCGCCGGATTTCGATACGGACTTCTGCGAACGCCGCCGTCAGGAAGTGATCGACTACGTGATCGGCAAATACGGCGCCGATTCGGTTTCACAGATCGGCACCTATGGACAGTTGAAAGCCAAGGCTGTGCTCAAAGACGTGGCGCGGGCCCTGAGCCGCTCGCCCGCCGACGGCAACATGATCACCAAGACCGTCCCGGACGATCAGAAGATAACCCTGTCCAAAGCGGTCAAGCAATCGCCCGAACTGAAGGAGATGCTGGACCGGGAACCCTGGGTCCGGGAGATCTTTTCCTATGCCAAACCGCTGGAAATGCTGAACCGGCAGATGGGAATCCATGCCTGCGGCGTGATCATCTCCAACCAGCCGCTGGCGAATCTGCTGCCGCTCGGCCGCGGGGCCCATGATGAAGTCATCACCCAATACACGGCTCCTTTGTGCGAATCGGTCGGACTGCTCAAGATGGACTTTCTTGGACTGCGGACGCTGACCGTGATCCAGGACGCATTGGACAATATCTACAAGTCGCGCGGTATCCGGCTGGATCTGGACAAGATCTCGCTGGAAGATCAGGCTACTTACGATCTGCTCAATCAGGGCGACACTGTCGCCGTGTTCCAGCTGGAATCCGGCGGCATGCAGAAAGTCTGCCGTCAGTTCAAAGTGGAAAACATCAAGCACATCATCGCTCTGCTGGCGATCTACCGGCCCGGACCGATAGATTTCATTCCCCTGTTCGTCGGACGCAAGCACGGCACGATCCCCGTCGAATACGACCATCCGCTGATGGAACAGTATCTCAAGGAAACCTACGGGATCATGCTCTACCAGGAGCAGATCATGCAGGTGGTGCAGGCGCTGGCCGGATTCTCGCTTGGTCAGGCCGATATCCTCCGCCGTGCGATCGGAAAAAAGAAGATCAAGGACATGGAGGCCCAGCACGGCAAATTCATCGAAGGCTGTTTCAAAACCAACCAGATCCCCGAAAAAACTGCCGAGACCATCTGGGAACACATCAAGAAATTTGCCGATTACGGATTCAACAAATCCCATTCCGCCGCTTACGGACTGCTGTCCTACCGGACCGCTTATCTGAAGGCGAATTACCGGCCGGAATTCATGGCTGCAGTGCTCACCAGCGAACTTTCCAATGCGGAAAAACTGCGTTTCCTGATCAATGAATGCAAGAGTTCCGGAATCGATATCCTGCCGCCGGACGTCAACCGGAGCGACGTCAACTTCACGGTGGACAACGGTTCCATCCGTTTCGGGCTCGGCGCCATCAAGGGATTCGGGGAAGGTGCTTCGGAAAGCATCATCCGCGCCCGGGCCGAGGGCGGCGAGTTCAAGAGTCTGAGCGACCTGCTGGAGCGCACGGGCGGCGTCCTCAACTCGAAAGCGGTGGAAAACCTGATCCGCGCCGGCGCCATGGATTCGTTCGGATTCAAACGTGCCCAGCTGGTCGAAATCATTGAACCGTCCATCAATTCGGCCAATACCCGCCGTCATGACAAGGAGGTAGGTCAGGGTTCTCTGTTTGATGGGTTGGACGGCTTCGATCAATCAGGGTTCGGCGATGTGCCGGTCCCTGATGTCCCCGAATTTCCGGAATCGGAGATCCTTGCCAATGAAAAAGATCTGCTCGGATTTTACGTGTCCGGCCACCCCATCGCCAGATATGAAAATTATCTGCGGACTTTCTCAACCGTGGACGTTGATGAGATCGTGAAGGGCAAAGGCGATGTCGGAGTCCGGGTCGGGGGCATGATCAAGAGCGTCGCCCGCAAAGCTTCCAAGAAGGACGGCCGTCTGTTCGGCATCATCCAGTTCGAAGACCTGACCGGGACCGTGGAAGTTCTGGCATATTCCAGGACCTATGATGCCAACAAGGAGCTGATTCATCTGGACGAGCGGAACCGGGAACAGGCCGCGGCGGACGGCACTTCGCCGGAAGTCACCCCTGTGTTCGTGGTCGGACTGACCCGGAAACTCGATGAGGAAGGTGCTCCGGTGAGTGTCACTGCGGAAGCGTTCATGACGCTCGACCAGGTGATGGAAAAATATGCCATGGAGCTGCATATCCATCTGTATGAACCGGACGACAGAGAACGGCTCAAAGATCTGATGAAGCTGATCCGTCAGCATCAGGGCGGCGGCACGGCGCTGATCCTCTGCGTGCATACTGCCACCGGAGAGACGGTCTTCCTGGAAGCGTCCGCCCGCATGCAGGTCAAGGTCACCATGGAACTGCTGGATTCGATCGATACACTGCTCGGCGGCAAACGCTGGCGGATCAAAACCGATGACACGGTTCCCCAGCCCCGGCCGAAATTTGACCGGCCCGCTTGGAAAAAGGATGAAGCGCCGGTGAAGGCCGGCTGAACGGTAATGAGAAGGAGTTGAGGTTTTATGCTGCGCGTATGGTTGATGATCGTGTGCCTGTCGGCACTGACTCTGCAGGCGGTTCCGGCGGCCTCCGGCGGACGGCCCGATTCGGATACTCTGAAGAAGATCCAGCTGCTTTTTCCCGGCTGGAAAGTGAACTCATCCGGCCGCTGCGCGGTTTCCCGCACCAACGGCCTGTGGGCATGGAAGACCGTGCTGGAGCATCCGGTCAATCCGCGGCTCAAGTCGTCCCTGGCCCGCGACGGCAAAGGCTATATCATCATCGTCATGGTTCCCGATATCGGGATCGATCCGGGAAAGGATTTCATCGATCTGTTCAACTGGACGATCCCCGGCAGCGACCTGAAGCAGTATACGGTGTTTCTCGGCCGCGGTTCCGGTTATTACTGGTATATGAAAAGCGATGTCGCCCGGCTGGAAATGTTCCAGCGCTGCATGAGGCTTTCCGGCGGCATCGATATCGAGGAGCTGATGGCCGAAGCGCTGAATGTGTCCGATTACGACCTCTATACTTCCCGGGTCGCCGTGGAATATTTCCGCAGCAGAGGTCCGAATGCCGTTCCCAAAATCATGAGATCCATGCAGATCTGGCAGAAGGAGGAAAAAAATCCTCCGATCCAGCATCTGCTTGCGCTCAAGCTGACCGGATCGTCCGCGGCAGCCGAAGAACTGATGAAGCTGGCCGGTTCCACGAATCATGACATCGCACACCGGGCGCTGGCCCTGCTGGTGGAAGAACCGTATCTGGGCACGGATTCTTTCTACCGCCGCGCGCTCTCCGTTCCCGAATATACCGGGAAAATCATCCAGATCTTCAAGAAACGCAAAAAGATGGATATGATCCTGCCCCGGCTGAAAAAACTGGTCAAGGCGCCGCGTTCTCTCCAACAGTATTCCGAAGTTCTGGCCGCTTTGCGCGAACATGAAAAACCCGGCCAGGAGGTCGTGCTCAAGGAATTCGCCGCCTGCAATGACATCATGACCCTGATGATGCGCATGGGCGAAGATTCCGGCGATTTCAAATATGTCGCGATCGAAGCCGATGGCGCCGGCACGCCCACCAAACTGGCGGAAGAGGAGCGCAAACGCATCGAACCGCACTTGGAGGTCCTGCGCAAATCCAAGGATCATGAGGCGGTTTTCGTCGGCGCGGTCGCCATGGCGGCTTTTGCTCCTTCAGGACAGGTCGTCGCCAAAGAATATTCCAGCCGCGTCCGCCGGGTCGGTGTGGAGATCATCCGCATGCTGCCCTCCAGTTTCGTGTTTGCCCATTTCGATATGCTGGCCAGAAGTCTGCAGGAACCCCGCGAACAAGCCCTGCTGCAGATGATCCGTCATGAATATGGGGGAAGATGATTTGTCATGGCTGACCTGCTGGATAATCCCCTGTCCCGGAGAGAATCTTCCATGCCCGCCGCCGTGCCGGAATCGGTGCTCCCCAGGGTGATGGACGGCGCGGTATATCTGCCCGTCGGGAGACCGGTTGAACCGGAAAGTCCCGAATTCGAGGCTCTTCTCCGGAAAAACCTGCCGCCGGAAATCGTGCCCGATGTGCTGACCAACTGGCGCGGCGTCTCCGCCCGGACCTCCCGGCTCCAATGGCTCGGGGCGGTCCTGGTTCTGCTGGCGTCCGCCGCTTTCCTCTATTACTTTTTCCCGCCGGCCGTGCATGAAGATCTGGTCCCGCACGGAGGAATGGTGATCAAGGATGCTTTTCCGTCTTTGCCCTTGTCTTCCCCCTATCGGGCGCTTTACCATGAGGCTGCCGAATGTTACGGGCGCGGGGATCACCACAAACTCTGCCGGATCCTGAAGCCCGCGGCCGAAGAAATCATCCGTAAACAGGACCGCGCGTCGTTTACGCTGGTTTCCCTTTATTTCCGCTCTTTGCGCAAACTTCTTAAAAATACTCCGGGCAGCACCGCTGCGGCTGTTCTGCTGAATGACCTGATGAAAATGGAACCCGACGAGCCCGCGTGGGCTCAATTCCATTTCGAATTATCTCCCCGGATCCGGACCATGCTTGACTATGAGCAGGTCGCCAGGAAACTTAAGCAGGATCCCAACTATCGGCTGATGATGCGTCTTCATAAACATAATGTCAGAATCGCGCTGAAGCATCTCGATCATCTCCGGCAGATCACCAATTCCGGTAAATTTTCCGATGCGGAATTAAGGAAATACCGTGAGGATTACGACCTTTTCGAGGTGAAACTGTTGCTGTCTCTGTGGCTGCTGGAAGGGGATTCCACGGGAAATGCCTTCCTGCCTGACAATGAATTCGATCCCGGTGTTTTCGAGCGGGAAAAAGCTCTCCGGATCGCCAGAAAGCATGAAAATTCCGCTTGTGAAGATTTCTGGCGGGCGCGTCTTTTTATCGCGAAAACCCTCATTTCCCAGGATTCCCTGGTGAATCATATCTACTGGAATGGGAAGTATCATAAATCCAAAGCGGCTCTCATACAGGAAATCGATAATTGTGAAGAACGGTTGAAAGGGAGAAATCAGCCATGACTGCGGGAAAACAATCTTTCTTGAACCGGATCGCGGGCTGGATCACCAGTCCGGCGCCGGAGGGCAGGGGCGTTGCCTCGATGACCGCACTGCGTTTCTTTGCCGTGCTGTTCCTCTATATCGGAGCCCTGATCGTTTTCGCCTGGGATCCTTTCTTTCAGAGCAACGGCATCTTTGTCTATCGGCAGGGGATCGTGACGGTGTTTTTCGCTTTCGTGCTGACCGCCTCGCTGAACTGGGAAATGCTGCTGTTCGGCCGGGTCGCCGGCGGAAACCTGATCCTCCAGCTGATGCAGCTGCCTGCCTTGACCCTGCTGCTGGCGCGGCTGACCGCTTTCCCGAGTAATCCGATCGGCCCCAAAGGGATCCTTCAGAATTTATTCCGGTATCTCCATTCGGTGGAGCAGGACACCTTCAATCTGACCGGCAGCGTGCCTGCCTGGCTCAGCGATCTGGTCGGCAACTGGCGGATCAGCCTGTGCTTCATGCTGATCCTGTTTTTCCTGTCTTTCCGCAATCTGCAGCTGAAACTGGGGCTGCTGCTTTCCATTCTGATGATCCTGTTCGGTTCGGTCATAGCCCAGGGACTCTCCATCTGGCTGATCGGCGGAACGGTGCTGCTGATCGCCGGTTACACGTTCCAGTTCTGCCGCTATGACCGGGTGATCTTCTTTGAAAATGCCGTCCGCCGCATCGCCCGGTCAGGTCCGTGCGACTCCCTGCTTAGTTCCGTCATGCTTTCCATCCTTTCGGCCTTTTATGAAAACGGGCGGGTTTCACGGCCGCAGCTCCAGCAGCTGGTCCAGGGGGTCTACGCGGCAAAATTTCCCCTTCAGGGCAATGATCTGCAGCTGATCGCCGGCGAAATCGTGCGGAAAATGGTCTATCAATACGGCCTTGCCCAGGTCCATTCTTCCAGCGACGGGGAATTCCTGGCGCCGAATCCGCGGCTGTTCCGTTACGACAATCTGCTCGGCATGGCCGCGGTCGCACCGAGACTGCTGCTGACCGCAGCTTTTGCCATCGTCTGGATCATGCTTCCCGTGGATCTGGTTCCGGACGGCATTCCGCTGTTCGGCGTGCTTGACGATGCCGCCGTGGCGCTGATTTCCGGTTTCGCACTCCAGAAGACTCTTCCCTCGTTCCGACCGGAACGTTCGGTGAACGGTCACAGCATCAGCCAGTCGTAATACCGGACCATATCGTTCTGCGGGCCGGTGATTTCGAAAGCCGGATAGGTGAAAATCAGGCGCCGGGACGGCCGTCCGGATTTTTCCGGCGATTCGATGCGGACCGTGAAATAGCCCGATTCATTGAACGAAAACCGGGAGCGCAGCCTGTTCAGCAGCAGACCGTCCAGCTGTTCGGAAAGCTTGTTCTTTTCCTTGAGCCATTCATCCCTGGCGGCGATCACTTCGTCGACTTCCTCGTCTTCCAGCCGTCCCTGGACTTTCAGCATGAAGCGGTCCGCGGTGAAGAAGTTCGGATTGCTGCTGTTCCGGCTGATGTCGGACATCCCATAGGGCGCGATCAGACGGACGCTGGAAAGCATGCCGTATTTATCCGGCTTGAAGAATTCCGATAAACCCGGAATGAAGAGCAGTTCCTCGCGGTAACGCAAAGTGCCGTTGCGAGGCAGGGGCGCCTGGTTTTCCGCCTCGTATTCATCGGCTTCCATGCCGTTGTCTCCGCTCATGTCGTCGTCGGTGTCGAGATAGTCCGTGATCCGTTCGGTCAGGGTCTCCATCTTCTCGCTGATCTCGCTGTCGTCCAGTTCCAGGGCGGAAACAATGCTCCGCAGAGTGTTCCGGTAGGACCCGCTGCCCAGATTGAATCCGGCCGCGGCATCCTGGATCACCACCTGCACTTCGGTGCCGTGATAATCGATGATATGCGGAATGCCGTCTGCCGTATAGCGGTCGTATTCGAATTCCTCATAATCCAGTTCGCCCAGCTGGGTGCTGGAGGGATTGACGTTGCGGTCCGCCGCCAGCAGGAACTGGATCCGGTTGGCCACGCCTTCATTGATATAGGCCGAGCGCTGGAGTTCGATATGCGCCCGGACATCGAACGTGGCGATCCGGGAGAGCGCCAGCACGGATGCGGTCAGCATGCCTGCCATGAAGATCAGGCACAGCGCCGCGATCAGGGCCGAACCCTGTTCCCTGCGTTTCGGTCTGATCATCTTCTGCCTCCTCCTCCGCGGTTGCCGCCGCTGCCGCCTCGGTTTCCACCGCCGCCCTGTCCGCCGCGGTTACCGCCGCTGCCGCCTTGACTGCCGCGGTTACCGCCACCGCCGCCCTGTCCGCCGCCATTGAACCCTTGACCGCCGCGGTTACCGCCACCGCCGCCCTGTCCGCCGCCGTTGAACCCTTGTCTGCCGGCTTGACCGCCGCCCTGGCCGCCGCGGTTTCCGCCGCCGCCACCGCCGCCTTGTCTGCCGTTGTTATTCTGTCTGCGGTTGCCGTTACCTCCGTCCGTCGAAACATCGGAACGCGGCAGTCCTCCGCCGCCGCCGAACCGGCTGTAACGCGAAACCGCCGCAGTGCGCCTCAGCCAGACTTCCTTCGTGCCGTCCTGCCATTCCACGGTCATCTGGACCGCCAGCGGGATCAGCAGAATGTCCGTCTGGTCGTCCTGCGCCGCTTCGGGATCGTATTCTTCCCAGTCCTCGTCCCAGATGATCTCCTCATCGTTCAGCGAGGCGTAAAGAAAACTGATGGACATGATGTTGTCCGCCAGCACTTCCCGCTTCATTTCATACGTGCCCTCTTCCTGCCACGGAAAACGGGGCAGCGTGTGATATTCCGCGACCAGCTGCTGTTTTTCATTGAGTTTCAGCCGGATGAAAAGATAGGCGCTGTTGTCTCCCTCCGCGGCGCGGCGTCGGGCGGTGAAAAAAATCTCCTCCCGGCTGCCCATGAACACCACCTGCTCCTCATCGTCTTCATTTTTCCAGGAGAACGGGATCATGTTCCGCACGCAGGTGTCCATGATACGGTCGATGTTCTGGCGGACCTTGAGGCGGTCGGTCACCCGGACCGATCTTCTCCAGGCATTGTAGAATGCGGCAGACGCGGTGCCGATGATCAGCGCCACGAAGATCATGATCGCCATCGCCGCCACCAGTTCCACCAGGGTGAAACAGCGGATCCTGTTATTCGGTCGACGATGCATTCTCATAGTCCAGCCTGTCAATGATGATTTTGTCCACTTCATGCCCGTCCTGCTGCCTGACCAGTGAGAGGACCATGGCGCGGAGCTGTTTCTGGTTGGTGAGTCCGGTGTATTCCTCGGGCAGACCTTCGATCTCTTCCCAGATCACATCCACGCGGTAGTCGTCATACGGGAAAAAGGTGTCGGTGATGGCGGGAGGGTCTTCCTGCTTCATCAGCATGTAATATTCGGCCGCCTGGATCAGCATGTGGGTCCGCATCCAGTGGTCGTCGACTTTGATGATGCGGTTCTGCGCCGCGGTGAGCAGCTGCAGCAGTCCGGCAATGCTGATGGACAGGATCGCCAGTGCCACCACGACTTCGATCAGGGTGAAGGATCTTATTTTCATGGCGCGAACACGGCTCCTTCTTCTTCCGGGACCGCGACGACCCGGCCGGTCAGGGGCGACACTTCGAAAGCCCGGTGCAGTTCGCCGATCCGCAGTTCCAGCCGCCGCCTGCCGGAGGCTCCGCCGTCGCTGTAGAATTTGAAGATCGGAAACGTGCCGTCTTCGTCCGGCTCTTCATTGAACGTGGAAAAATCGTCGCCCATCTCGAATTCTTCCGGGATCTTCCATTCGATCTTGCTGCGGGGCAATTCGTCCGGATCGGCCTCGTCCGGATTCTCCGGTTCAGGCTGACGCATCTTGAACGTCCGGCTCCCCGGATCGAAAACGACCTCACGTTCTTCGCCGGCTTCAAGCGCCTGGTAACGCACGCGCGCGCAGAATTCCTCCCATTCGAGCGAGGCATTGTCCAGTTTCCGCGCGGGGGACTGTCCTTTGAACAGCGCGACCCCCATGCCCGCGGCCAGGAACATCACGGTCATGACCACAATGAGTTCCAGTAAAGTGAACGGGTGTTTTCTCATAACGCCGGGATGCTCCGCCGGACGGGACGGATATTATTCGCCCCAGCTGGTGATATCGGCGTTTTCGCCGCTGCCGCCGGCCTGTCCGTCGGCGCCGTAGCTCATCAGGTCGTAGTCGCCGTGCTCGCCGGGAATGGTGTAGACATACTCATTGCCCCAGGGATCCTTGGGCACCACCGCCGGCTGCAGATACGGGCCGTCCCATTTGGTGTTCTGGTCGATGTTTTCCACCAGGGCGCGCAGGCCGTTGGACGCATCCGGATAGGAGCCGATGTCGAGCTTGTAGCCGGTCAGGGCTTCCTGCAGCAGCTTCAGCTGCGTCTTGGCCGCTCCGACGTTGGCTTTCCGGACATAATTGAGGTAGACCGGCGTGGCCACCGAGGCCAGGGTCACCAGAATGATGATCACCACCACGACTTCGATCAGAGTGAAATGCTGTTTCTTGAGTTTTTTCTTGACGTTCATATTTTGGGTCCTCCTTGATTGATTGAATTCAGTTCCATCATCGAAACGAAGATCGATACCACCACGATCAGCACCATGACCGCCAGAAAGACGATCACCGCCGGTTCGAACAGGCTCAGCAGACGCTTGATCTTCAGCCTCGTGTCGTTCTCCAGGTGGGTGGCGATCCGGTCGAGCATTTCGCCGACCGTGCCGGATTCCTCACCCACGCGCAACATTGGCGACATGCTCCCCGGCAGATATTTATTCCCGTTCAGAGCCGCGGAAAGTTTCGAGCCTCCTTTGAGCTTGCGGCCGATGTCCGCAAAGGTGTCCGCGATGATCGGATTGCTGATGATTTTTCCGGAAATCTTCATGGTCCGGATGATCTCCACATGGTTGCCGATCAGGATCGCCAGCGTGCGGATGTATTTACACATTTCCAGGTCGGCGATGATCCGCCCCAGCAGCGGCAGCTTCAGCAGAAACGCGCTGATCTTCCGTTTCAGTTCAACTTTTCCCAGCGTGCGTTCCAGCGCGATCCAGATGACTGCTGCAGCCAGCGGGATCAGCCACCACGCCCACGAGGCGAACGCGCTCAAGCCCAGCAGGAAATTCATCGACGGCGGCATTTCACGGCCCATGTCGATGAAGATCTTGGCAAACCGCGGCACGAACACCGTGAACAGCAGGATGGTCACCAGCAGCGTGATCGCCAGAATGGTCAACGGGTAAATGGAACTCGAAACGATGAAATCCTTGAACTCCTTGCTCTGTTCCATGAATTTGTAAAGCTGGTTGACGACCTCCGGCAGACAGCCGGTCTCCTCGCCGCTTTCGATCAGATTTGCGTAATACGAGGGAAACACCGAGCCGTGCGAACGTACCAGTTCGGAGAATTTTTTACCTTCATGCAGACCCTGACGCAGGGAGTTGACAAAATCCTTCTGGTCTTTTTCGACCGTGCTTTCGGCGATGATGGCGAGCGCTTTTTCCAGCGGGATGAAGGATTCCAGCAGCGGCGCCAGCTGACGCGTGAATTCGTAGGCGTTGATTTTGGAACGGTGGAGGGTGAATTTCTTTTTCCCCGCCGATTCCTCGCCGAACGAACGCAATGGCGTGATATGCCGGCTCCGAAGCTTGTCCAGCGCCTCTTTTTCGCTGTCCGCTTCGATCAGCATTTCCTGCGGGCTTTCGCCTTTCGGAACCGCTATGAATTTATACAACGCCATCGGGTGAATTCCTTTTTACAATTCCGCCGTGGAGCGGCGCAGTTCTTCAGCGGTCGTGACGCCGGCGGCGACTTTGGCCTCGCCGTCCTGCTTGAGCGTGATCATGCCGTGCTTGACCGCGATCTCTTCCAGTTCCGAACTGGAGGCGTTCCGGTTGACCGCCGAACGGATCTCGTCGTTCAGGATCAGCAGTTCGAAAATACCGCTCCGTCCCTTGTAGCCGGTGCCGTTGCAGCGGCGGCATTTGACCCCGTCCTGCTGGGTATGACCATGACATTCCGGACAGATCTTGCGGACCAGACGCTGGGACAGCACGCCGAACAATGCGGACGAGACCAGGAAGTTTTCCACTCCCATATCCAGCAGACGGGTCACCGCGCCGACCGCATCGTTCGTGTGCAGCGTGCTCAAAACCAGGTGACCGGTCAGGGCCGCGTTGATCGCGATATCCGCGGTTTCGCGGTCGCGGATCTCGCCCACCAGAATGATGTCCGGGTCCTGACGCACGATGCTGCGCAGTCCCGCCGCGAAGGTGACGCCGATCTTCGGATTGACCTGCACCTGGCACAACCCTTCGGTTTTATATTCCACGGGGTCTTCGATCGTAATGATCTTTTTCCGCCGGTCGTTGAGCTGGCTGATCACACTGTAAAGCGTGGTGGTCTTGCCGCTGCCGGTCGGGCCCACCACCAGAATGATGCCGTGCGGGATCTGGATCAGTTTTTCGAACTGCGCCAGATGTTCCGGCGACATGCCCAGCTGTTTCAGGTCGAACGAGATCGATTCCTGATTCAGCAGACGCAGCACGATGCTTTCGCCGGTCAGGATCGGAATGGTGCTGATACGCATATCCAGTTCCATTTTGCCCAGCCGGACGTTGGTCCGGCCGTCCTGCGGCAGACGGCTTTCCGCAATATTCAGACCGCCGAGCAGTTTGATGCGGGAGGCGATGGCGGGAAATTGATTCAGCGGACAGGAAAGGATCTCCGACAGCACGCCGTCGATCCGGCAGCGGATGGATACGTTTTCCTCGCCCGGTTCGATGTGGATATCGCTGGCGCCGAGCTCGATCGCCTGGTTGAAAATATCGTTGACGAGCCGCACGATCCGGGCCTCGCCGGCCATGGTGCGCAGCGCATTTTCGTCTTCGGTGTCGATTGTCTGTTCCTCATCTTCCCGTTCCTGGTTCTGCATCTGGCTGATCAGCCGTTCGAGCAGACTGCGGCGGACCAGACGGAAAGCCGAACCGGTGTGCCAGTTCTTGCGGACCAGGAACGCCAGCTGGTCGATCCGGTAGGGATCGGAGACCAGAAAGAGGATTTTCTCATCGTCCCATTCGAACGGAAGACAGAGGTTGGTGTTGAAGAAATCCAGCTTGCCGCCGGGGTAGGGGTCCGGCGTGCTGATCTCTTCCTCGTCGGACCGTTCCAGCCCGTAGGCTTCCGCATAGAACGCGAGCAGTTCGTTTTCCGAGAGACTGCCGGAATTGACCAGCTGGCGGTCGCGGTCGACCGCCTCCGCCGGGGTCGGAGCCGCTTCATAATCCGGCACCTTGGTCCGGATCAGTTCCGCCAGTTTTGCCCGCGGATCGCTGTATTTATTTTTTGTTGGGGTAGATGGTTCCATCGATCCAGAAATCCTTTCTGCCAAGGAGCGGGGTGCGGATGTCAGGCCGTTTTTCTCCGGTCGTCTGATCATATTGATTCAGCGCTTCGATAGCGTCATTGTAGCGGCGGATCATTTCTTCGAGCTGGTTGCGTTCGTTGACGATGTATCCGGTGATGAGCACCAAAATCTCGGACCGTTCGATGCTGGCGTCGGTTGAGCCGAGCAGACGGTTGATGATCGGGATGGAATTGATGATCGGCACGGAAGCGAGCGAATCATTGATCTTTTCCTGGATCAGACCGCCGATGATCATGGTCCGGCCGTTGGCGATGGTCATGGAAGTGTTGACGATGCGCTGGTTGATATACGGGTTCTCGATTTCCGGATTCGGGTTGGCCTGCACGGCGGAAAGTTCCTGTTTCACTTTCAGCGAGATCAGGTTGGTGCTGGTGACCTGCGGCGTGATGGTCAGGATGATACCCGTGTCCTGGTTGGTGTACGTCTTGATCAGGTCGCCGGCGGACGAAGTGGAGGTGATACCGCTGGAAATGATCGGGACCTTGGTGCCGACGTTGATGGAGGCCTGCGTATGGCTGGAGACCAGCAGCTGCGGACTGGAAATGACCTTGACCCTGCCGTTGCCGGCCAGTGCCTGCACATAGCCGAAACGGTTCTTCGGATTCTTGGGGTCTTCCAGCAGGGCGCTGAAACCGCTGCCGCTGATGGTGCCGCTTTCGGTGGTTTCCGGTTTGGTGATATTGGCGTAGTTGGTGCCCAGCAGGGTGTCGCTCTTGTTGCCGTCTTTCGCCAGCGCGGAGAATTCCAGCCCGAACTTGGTGGATTCGGTCAGGGTGACTTCCACGACCATGACTTGCAGCAGCACCTGGGCCGGCACCGTGTCCATGCGGTTCAGCAGCGCCTTGATCGAGGCGTAAGTGCGCGGCGTGGTGCGGATCACCAGCCGGTTCAGGACTCCGTCGGCGAATACCCGGACGGGTGTATTGAAGACGTTGGATTTCTGGTCGGTCAGGGTGTTTTCCGTCCGTCCCACTGCGGTATTGCGGTTGTTGTTCCGTGTGTTGGTGTTCCGGTTGGCCGCGGTCCGGCTGGCGGAGGAATTGATGGTGTCCAGACGGCTGTTGCCGGTGTTGGTGTCGATCGTCATGCTGGACCCCTGCATGTCATAGATCATCGCCAATGTCTGCGTGAGATAGACCGCTTTGCTGTTGCGTACTTTGTAAACGAACACCCGTTCCTGGTCCATCGATTCGGAATTGTCGAGCAGGTCGACCCACTGCTGGATCTCCTTGACCGCTTCTTCGGTGGCGGCGGAAACCACGATGACCTGCAGCCGGTCAACACCGGTCACCTGAACGGAACCGGGCTGTTCGGTCCGGTCGGTTTTCTGATAGACGTTGAAACCGAGGACGGGGAGGATGGTGGTCAGTTCTTCGGCGAGTTTGCTGGGCAGGATGTTGCGGCAGGGGATGACTTTGCGTTTCCAGCTGGTCTTGCCCGCCATGTCGATATGTTCCAGAACCTGCTTG
>Ga0265298_10002048_pt1 | contig 28887 bp, 21 predicted proteins | sample AusTroGonzalo_MG_3_FD_193486 | JGI IMG/M metagenome (GOLD analysis project Ga0265298, IMG submission 193486) | Bovine rumen microbial communities from tropical cattle in Woodstock, Queensland, Australia - Gonzalo_01 | ecosystem: Host-associated > Mammals > Digestive system > Stomach > Rumen ...
AGGCACCGAGAATCCCTGCCATTTTCTGCTCATGAGCGGTGCGTGCCGCACTGGATGCACCTCCGCCGAACCAGGATCCCCGGTTGACAATGTAGGCAAAGAACGTGACGAATACCGCAAACATATTGAAATCGCGCAGGGATTTGATGTCATACGGATTGATGAAACTTTCCCCGGCTATCCGGTCGGACATCACAGGGACGATCTCATCCCACCAGGAAAAATTCAGCAGGATATACAGTGTGAAACAGAAAATGATCGGATAAGTCATCAGCCCCTGAAGCGTATCTGTGATCAGCAGTGCCATTGATCCGCCTGCCAGCAGAATGGTCGCCGCCAGGATCAGCACCAGTGCAATTACCAGCGCCAGACTCTGAACTTTGAAACCGAAGATGTCGATGTAGTGCGGAATTCCCAGCAGATAGATAAAAAAGCGGGCGGAAAGAGCAGGCAGGATCGCATTGCTGAGTATTTCGACCGAAGTCCGCAGCACCGCACAGAACAGACGGAATGACCGGCTGTAACGCATTTCCAGAAACTGGCCCATGCTCAATGCTTTGGTCTCCCTCAACCGGTATGTGACAAAACCGGTCAATGAAAGAATCAGCAGCAGCGGATAAATGAAACCCGTCCAGAAACCGTAGGAAAAGCCGGTCCGGTAATGAACTTCCACATAGGCAATCAGCGACATTACACTCAGACCTGCCTCCATGCTGCCGACCGACAGCAGATAACGTCCGCAGATCCTTCCTCCGGCGAGGAAATCCGGCACTCCGCGAATGTATTTTCTGGTATGAAATGCCATATATAAAACGCCTGCAAGAGGCAGGACTACGATCAGCCAGTTATACCAGGTCATTTCACTTTCCCTTTGGTTTTTTGTTATGGAAGATTCGTCTTGAGTTTTTATTTCGCAGCCGCGAGCATGACTTTGCGGAACCCCTCGGCCCAGCGGGTCAGCACTGCCGGTTCCGCCAGCAGAAGCCCGTGAAGGGTGGCCATCAGACGGTTGGCCATGACGTCTTCGCAAACGCCGGTGTCGTGCTTGATGAACCGGTCTTCCGGAATATTCCAGGCGGGACTCTTGTAGAGCGGGCGTCCCCAGCCGCTTCCGAGGGGAGTGCCTTCCGCCCGGAGAGCATTGAAGATCCATGCCCGGTCGATCCCTTCCTTCAGATATTCTTTCTGAAGCAGGAAGGTGAGGAAGTAATAATCGCGGAGATCGTCCTCATACGCGGATTTCTGGAGCTGAACGGCGGGAATGTCTTTCAGAATATCGCAAATGATTTTGACCCCGGCCTGACGTTTGGCACGGCATTCCGCCTGATGCTGCAGCTGGTCGTAAATGATGGCGGCCTGGAATTCGGTGAAGCGGTATTGATGGCATTCGAGCCCGGTCTGAAGCGGATCTTTCGGATGGAACCGCGAGTTGCCGATATGGCTGAGCCGGAAAGCGAGGTCGGCGAGATGTTCGTCATTGGTGGTGAGACAGCCGCCTTCGCCGCCGGTCATGAGCTTGGACAGCTGGAAGGAGAAACTGCCGTATTCGCCGAGCGAGCCCGCTCCTTTGCCGTGCTGCTTGGTGCCGTGCGCATGGGCGCAGTCTTCGATCACATGGATCCCGTGCTTTCTGGCGATGGCATTGATCTTGTCCATGTCCGCCAGCGCGGAGTAGAGGTGCACGGGAATGACGGCTTTGGTCCGGGGCGTGATCGCCTCCTCGAACTTTGCCGGATCCAGGCACAGCGTTTCGTGATCGATGTCCACGATCACCGGAGTGGCGCCGACGTAGATCGCGGCTTCGGCCGTGGCGATCCAGGTGACGCCCGGGACGATCACTTCGTCGCCCGGACCGACTCCAAGGGCGAGCAGTGCGCATTCCAGCGTGGTGGTGCCGTTGCACATCCAGACCGCATACCGGGCATCCTGGAAGGCGGCAAATTCCGTCATGAGCATCTGCTCATACAGCCCGCACAGGCCCCACTTGCCGGAACGGTAGATTTCCAGCAGTTTCTGTTCGGTTTCCGGGTAGGCCGGCGGCCAGTGCGGAGTCAGTTTTGCCAGTTCATCTTTTTCAAAGGCGGGTTTTCCGCCGTCGATTGCCAGTTTGTCCATTTTGATTTCTCCTTTGCTGCTTCTGAGCCATGCAGCTGGTATCTATTATAATCCGGCAGTTCATTTTTGTAAATAGCAAAACAGGACAAAAATTTATCAAAAAGGGCTATTTTATGTTTTTTTTGATGTTTTTTATTTGATTTTTTCATCTCGGCGGGGTATAATTATCGAAAAAACGGGAGATGATTTTGAATTATTTTGATGATGCGGATATTCGAATAGTCAGACGTCGTGTTTTCTGGCCGGCTCCGCAGTCCAAAGAGGTTCGGCTTGCCAAGCCAATAGCGCATTCGATTGAATTTATCCGAAGCGGACATGTTTTTTTGAAGCATCCAGACAAATCCATAATGCTGACCGCCCCGGTTCTGTTCTGGATACGCAAGGGAGAAGTATTCTGTTTTTCAGCTCCGGAAGGGCAGAAAAATCCGTGTGAACATCTGTGGTGCGATTTTTCCGGCGAAAAGGCGGACCGGATGCTGAGCTGGCTGGATGAGGTTTGTCCGGAGGGGTTTCTGCGGCCCGCCGATCCGGAGAAGATCACGGAGATCTTTATCGATGCAATCAATTATTTCCGCATGGACCAGAAATTTTATCATGATGAAATCGCGGTATGCATCGACCGGATCCTGCTGGAAATCAGCCGGACGCTGCGGAGCGGCTCGCGTATTCGGAAAGACCCGTATCAGATCCGGAAAATCGGCGACGAGATCCGCAAAGACCCGTTCCGCGATTTCGATTTCCATCAGCTGGCGGTCCAAAACGGGACCACACTGCGTCATTTCCGCCGTCTGTTCGGGCAGGTGCACGGTCTTCCCCCTGCGGTATTTGTCCGGAATCAGCAGATGATCCGCGCCGCCGAACTGCTGGTGATGACCGACATGCGGATCAAGGAGATCGTTTACAACTGCAAATTCGCCAATATGATGGATTTTTCGCGTGCCTTCAAACGGTATTCGGGGATGTCGCCGCGCGAATACCGGAAGAAACACGGCTCTTCCGGCGGACAATGAACAACGCATGACCGTCCGTCTTTTCGGTCCGGTCCGCAGGATTTTACGGGATCATGGTGCGATAAACCGGTTTTTTTTAAAAAAAATTAGAAAAAAGGCGGATCTGCCCCTGTTTTTCTGCCGAAAACGGTGTATATTTCCGTCTTAAAGTTTTTTCCGGATCCGCCGGAAGAAATTGTCAACTCTGGAAACAGAATGGATGCTGAAATGAACAAGTACCCGCAGCCCGCAAGCATTCCGGTGAAAAACCGCGAATGGTTGGATCATGAACTGAAGAAATCGCCGATCTGGTGTTCAGTGGATCTTCGGGATGGCAATCAGGCTCTGCCGATGCCGATGAACCCGGAGAAAAAGTTTGCTTATTTCCAGCTTCTGTGCCAGATCGGATTCAAGGAAATTGAAGTCTCGTTCCCTTCCGCGTCGCAGGATGATTTCGAATTCGTCCGCGAACTGATCGAAGGCAACAGGATTCCGCAGGATGTCCGGATCTCCGTGCTGACACAGGCACGCGAACCCCTTATCCGCCGCACCGTCGAGTCCCTTGTTGGACTCGATAAAGGGATCCTGCACTTGTATATCGCCACTTCCGAACTGCATGAGCAGATCGTCTTCCACAAGAACCACGAGGAAACACTGAAGACCGCGGTCGAAGGCACCAAGTCCGTCATCCGCTGCCTCAAGGAAGCCGGTCTTTATGGAAAGATCAGCTATGAATTTTCTCCGGAAGAATTCACCGACAGTGATTTGAACCATGTCCTCGATGTCTGCAAAGCCGTCAAGGAAGCCTGGGGCCCCAGCAAAAAGGAAGATTTCATCCTCAATCTGCCTCAGACTGTGGAACGCCGTCCGCCTCATCAGTACGCCGATATGATCGCCTGGTTCATCGATCATTATCCTTACATGGACGAGACCACGATCAGTATTCATTCGCATAACGACCAGGGCTGCGCGATCGCTTCGTCCGAGCTCGCCGTCATGGCCGGCGCCGAACGCGTCGAAGGCACTTTGTTCGGTCATGGCGAGCGCACCGGCAATGTCGATCTCTGCGCCATGGCGCTCAACCTCGAATCACGCAACATCAAAACCGGACTGAACTTCTCTGATCTTCCCCATATCGTCAAGGTCGTGGAAAGCTCCACCGGCATCGAAGTCCACGAGCGTCATCCTTATGCCGGACAGCTCGCGTTCACCGCGTTTTCCGGTTCCCATCAGGATGCCATCCGCAAAGGTCTCGACAGCATCGACACCGCCCGCCAGATCTTCGGCGTCGACTGGAAGGTCCCATACCTCCATATCGACCCCGCCACCGTCGGTCGCAAATATGAGAAACTCATCCGCATCAATTCCCAGTCCGGCAAAGGCGGCGTGGCTTATGTCCTCGAACACGATTACGGCATTTACCCGCCCAAGGGCATGCACCCCGAGATCGGCGCCGCCATTCAGGCTTATGCCGACCGCAAAGGCGACGAGCTCAACGGCGCCGAACTCCTCAAAATTTTCAACAATACGTTCGTCAATATCAAAGGTCCGTTCGACTTGAAGAAATTCAAACGGATCTCCAGCGGCGACGACCATGACGAGACCCGCGAGGACTCCATGATCACCGTCGGCATCCAGCTGACTTTCGACGGCAAGCCCATGGACATTCAGGGCACCGGCAACGGCCCGATCTCCGCCACCGTCCACGGCATCCGCAACGAAGCAGGCCTTTACCAGTTCATTCTGGAAGATTTTTCCGAACGCACGCTCGGCACCAATGCCGATGCCAATGCCATCGCCTTCGTCGGCATCCGCAGAAAAAGCGATAAACGCCTTTTCTACGGCGTCGGTGAACATGCCAACATCGACCAGGCTGCCATTGCGGCGCTCTTTTCCGCTTTGAACCGGTCCATCTTGGAGGAGCGCGGCCTGTTATGAAACTCAAATACATCATCCTGACTATCGGCCTGATCGTTCTGGCTCACCTGATCATCCTGTTCGTCTGCTTCTATCAGCCGGCCGACAGCAAAACTTCGAATGTTCCGGAAAAGGAGGAAAAACTCGTTTCCGGGAAGCAGGCCGGTCAAACCCCGGCCGCCGCGGCTGTCCAGCCCATGCAGAATGCAAATCCGGCTCCCGCTCCCGGCGTCGCTGCCGTCCAGCCGGTTTCCGAATCCCGGAACAGACAGTATCCGCCGTTCAATTACCAGACGGCCTGGAAGGGTGTCATTCCTGATCTTCCCGCTTCGGCGGGGACTCGCGCCGGGATCCTGGTCGATGCCGATACCGGCAACGTCCTCTGGGATAAACAGGCCACGACTCCGGTCCAGATCGCTTCCATGACCAAACTCATGACTCTCCTGCTCGCCTGCGAAGATGTCCAGTCCGGCAGAAACGGCATTACGCTCCAGTCTCCGGTCAAGGTCTCTTCCGCCGCCATGAAGATCGGCGGCAGTCAGGTCTGGCTCGATCCCAAGGAGACTTTCCCGCTTGAGGACCTTCTCAAAGCCGTCGCGATCAAGAGCGCCAACGATGCCGCTTATCAGGTCGCCGAATTCCTCGGACAGGGCGATGTTTACGGTTTTGTCGGACGGATGAACCGCCGCGCCAGAGAGATCGGCATGAAGAACACTCATTTCCGTAATCCCCACGGACTCCCAGGTAAAACCTCCGCGGAAGACAATGTCAGCAGTCCCGCCGATATGGCCCTGCTTGCCGAATATTGTCTGAACCATGACAAGCTCATGCAGTGGGCCGCCATGCCCAAGGCCGATTTCCGCGGCGGGAAAACCGAACTGGTGAACCACAACAACCTGCTCCCCGGCCGCAAATATCCCGCTCCCGGCGTGGACGGACTCAAAACCGGATTTATCAATCGTTCCGGTTACTGCGTCACCGTTACCTGCATCCGGGATGGCAAACGCATGATCGCGGTCGTTACCGGGTTCGATTCCGGCAAAAACCGTGATCTCTTTACCCGCAGCCTTCTCAACTGGGGATATGCACGCCGGGATGATCCCGCCGCGGCCAACCTCAAGACTGCTCAGATCAAACCCAAGCCGGTTTCCCGTCCTGCCCGGAAAACTGCTGCCAAAAAGCCCGCTGCCAAGAAGACCGCGACCAAGAAAAAACGCAAGTGAGCGATTCGAACCTCAGCGGCCGTTCCACACGGCCGCTTTTTTTATGCCCATATCCAATGCCGTTTCCCCGCCTTGCGGACCGATGAGAAGAAAAATGAAGAATTAAATTGACTTTATGAAAAAAACAATTATATTATGAATGAAACCCGCCAAGGAGGATCGAATGTGCAAACTGGATGAAATCATGGCCAAGCGGGATGAAATTCGTGCGTTGGCTCAAAAATACAAAGTTCTCCGGCTCTTTGTCTTCGGTTCCTGTGCCCGCAAAGAAGAAACTCCGGACAGTGATATTGACCTGATTGCAGAATTCGGCGATAAAGCGACTTTATTTGACCAGACCGGCTTGGAATTCGCCTTGTCGGACTATTTCCATTGTCCTGTGGATGTCGTTTCTTATAAGAGATTGAGAAAAAAAGATCGTTTCAGCCAAAATGTCCGCGGGGAGATGCTGGAATTATGCTGACGGATCAGGAACGTATCGACCACATGATTGAAGTGATTGACCATCTTCTGGAAATCACTGCCGGAATGAAGGTGGATGAATATATTGCTTCCATTGAAAAACAGTATGCTGTCAAATATGCTCTGATTATGCTGGGGGAAGATGCAGCTTCGATTTCTGATGCAGTCAAAAATCAATTCCCGAACGTTCCATGGCGCTCCATTCGTGGCATGCGCAACATGATTGCTCATGATTATATTAAAACCGATGATGAAATTGTTTTTCAGACCGCAGTAACCGATATTGCCCCATTGCGAGAACAGCTGATTGCTGTAAAAAAAGCAATTTGACGGTTGGGATAAGGCGAATTGTACCTTTAATTGAGAAAGGTTAATCATGAGATTTGAAAAATTTTTGTTAGATGACTACATGCAGACCGCAGAAGGGAAAAACGTTTATTCTTTTTTCGCCGATCTGAAAAACATCTATTTCCATGATGAAAATAAGTTTTTTGCGTTTGTTGATTCGATGCTGGATGATCCTCGTGTTGATTTATATCTCGATCCTCCCGATGACATCAAATTGGATGAAAGGGACTATGGTCAAAAGGAAACAATCTCTTCCATAGAAAAATATATTCAGCAAATACCGGATTTTTGGAAAACCCTCTCGAATGATGAAGCACGTGATTGTCAAAGCCTGATTCCTTTTTTTTCAGTGTCGCAATTTATGAAACACCCTGATTATGCGTTTCCGTATTTATTGCCTGTTCATTTCTATAAGTTTTCAGAAATTTGCCGACTTTTCGAGATTTCTATCCCCGCTCTCCCTGGAAAAACTCAGCATATCGAACGGGTGAATTACTATTTTGATCTTTGTCGTGTTCTGTATGACTTTCGGATGCAGCATGATTTGAGTCCAGTCGAGTTATGCGTTTTCCTATATGGTTTTGCCATACGTTTTCTGGGCAAATTTATCGAGCGGGAATTGCCTGACCCCAATCAAATTTTTATGCTTGGTGCATCTGATGGGGATGTTGAAGAATTTTTATCTACAGAAATCGACAATGATAAAGTCTATTTTTGGCAGGGAAATGAAGAAATTTTACCCGGCGATATTATCCTTCTTTACGAACGGGCACCTTACAAACGGATTGGAAGCATCTGGCGGGCTGTTTCCCCTGGATTTGATGATCCTTTCCACCATTACCCAGGCAAAGTGTTTCTGAGCCATCCGATACAGGATATCCCGACTGTGACATTTGATGATTTGAAACAGGATCCCGTGTGGAGTAAAAATGGGTTGATTCGGGCCAACATGCAGGGCATCGGTTTTAAAAATACCGCCGTTACACGCGAAGAGTATGAAGCTTTGAAAAAGTTATTCAAAAAGAAAAATCCGTTTTTCAACCTGACACGTCTTCCCGAGCCGCCCGCTTATGCGAAATTCTTTCATACCGATCTGGATGATGAAAGAGATGTGGAAGAAAAATTATTGGAACCGCTGCTTGGACGACTCGGCTATAATGTCAAAAAAGAATTCGTGCGGCAGTTTCCGATCCGCATGGGACGAGGTTTGAGGTATTACCCTGATTATGCACTTCATGCGCAGGGGTCCCGTGGAAATGAGCATGCGGATTTCATCTGGGAGGCAAAATACCGCATTCCTACTCAAAAACAATTGGCTGAAGACTTCGGACAGGCAAAATCATACGCGGTCCGGTTATCCTGTCAAGGCATGGGACTGGTCAGTCAGGAAGGCATTTGGCTTTCTTGGTCGAAAGATCATTTTTCATTTGATAAATTGCGCAAATATTCTTGGAACGAATTGCAGAATCCAGATATTTTCGGCAAACTGAAAACTGCGTTCTATGCCGCTTGTCCGTCCAAAAATATTCTGAAAAGCAAATGAGGAATCAGATTCGATGCCCTGATTTGACTTAATCCATCTTAAGTGTTTTTATAAATGGCTTTATCCCCATACGGGACGGATGTGAAACGTCAACCGAGTTGGTTAGTTTGAAATCTGTTCTGACGCTGAAATTCCTCCGTATCCTCCGTTTTCCTCCGTAAGAATCCGTATTTGAATTCGGCACGGGTGAGGAATCGGCGGCTTCCCGCGAACTGATTTTACGGATGGATACGGACTGTTACGGAGTGGCGACTGTTTCCCTGCACACTATTTTCGATTTGCTTCTTGAAAAAACAGTAATATACAGTATATTATCAGGTTATGAATTTCAGACCGTAAAAATGAAGAAAGGATATTGCAAATGAGCGAAGAAAACACCAGCGCTCCAGCTCCCGAAGTGAAGCAGGAGGACATTTTCACCCAGCGTCTGAACAAAGTACACGAAATCGAAGCCGCCGGCGGACTGCCGTTCGGACGCCGCTTCGACAACGTCACCAAAACCGCCGAGGTCCGGACCCAGTTCAACCCCGACCTGGCTCCGGAAAATCAGCCCGAATTCACCATTGCCGGACGCATGACCGCGTTCCGCGCCATGGGCAAATCCATTTTCGCCGACGTGAAAGATTCGTCCGGCAGAATGCAGATCTACGTGCAGCGCGGTACCGTCAGCGATGACGAATTCGCCGCTTTCAAGAAACTCGACCTTGGCGATATCATCGGCGTGACCGGCATTCTTTTCACCACCCGGACCGGCGAACTCACGCTCAAGGCCCACAAGGTGACCCTGCTGGCCAAATCCCTGCGTCCGCTGCCGGAAAAATTCCACGGTCTGACCGATATCGAACAGCGTTACCGCCAGCGGTATCTGGACCTGATCACCAACGATGAAAGCCGCGCGATTTGCGTGACCCGTTCCCGCATCGTCAGCGAGATCCGCCGTTTCCTCGAAAGCAAAGGTTTCATGGAAGTCGAAACCCCGATGCTTCAGGCGATCCCCGGCGGCGCCTCCGCCAATCCGTTCAAATCCTATTACGAGGCTCTGAGCTGCCCCGTTTACATGCGTATCGCCACCGAACTTTATCTCAAACGTCTGATCGTCGGCGGATTCGAACGTGTTTTCGAACTCAACCGCAATTTCCGCAATGAGGGCATCGACCGCCGCCACAATCCCGAATTCACCGCGCTCGAACTTTATCAGGCTTACGGCGACTGCAATTCCATGATGGATATTATGGAAGAAATGGTCACCACGCTCGCCATGAAGATCAACGGCACCACCCAGGTCAAGAATGCCGAAGGCACCGTGATCGAGCTCAAACGCCCCTGGCGCCGCGCTCCGTACCGCGAACTCATCAAGGAAAAAATGGGCGCCGACTGGTATGATCTTTCCCATGACGAGAAATTCGCCAAAGCCAAAGCGCTCGGCCTTGATGTCACGCCCCAGATGAACGATCTGGAGATCACTCACGAGATCTACGAAAAGGAGATCGAACATACGCTGATCCAGCCGACATTCGTCACCCGGCTGCCCGCTTACCTGGTCCCGCTCGCCAAGAAGTGCGAGGACGATCCCACGCTCGTCGATGTCTACGAACTGGAGATCAACGGACAGGAGATCTCCCCCGGATATTCCGAACTCAACGACCCGATCGAACAGCGCAAGCGTTTTGTCGAACAGGCCGAACGCGAAGGCAAGAAACTCGAAGAAGCCATCGATGAAGACTTCCTGACCGCGCTCGAACACGGCATGCCGCCCACCGGCGGTCTCGGGATCGGCATCGACCGGCTCGTCATGCTGCTGACCGGCGCCGAATCCATCCGCGACGTCCTGCTCTTCCCGCAGATGCGTCCGAAATAATTTGCCGATGAGCTTCACCGGTCAAATTCTCCGGCAGGCCTGTGCGGACGGTTCCTATTCCTTCCGTGCGGGAGTTTATCTGCGTGCCGGAAAGTATGCTTTTGCGGCTTCGCCCGAAAGTCTGCTGGAAAACGGCCGGATCCTGAAGAATTCCCGCAGTGTGATCACCGGATTCGATCCGCATGAACGTTTTTTTGTCAAGCAATACCGCAAAAACGGCCTGATGCGGACCTTGAAACGTGCTTTCCTTTATCCGCGTTCCTATCGCTGTCTGGCGGCGGCTTTGCGTCTGCGCCAGCTCGGTGTGGATACTCCGGACGTTCTGCTGGCTTCGCGCTATTGTCTGATCACGGAGATCCTTTCCAACGTCCGGTTCCTGCCGGAATGTCCGGAAACCGCGATCGCCGCGGTCGCCCTGCTGGTCAAACTCCATGACGGCGGCCTCCGTCACGGCGATTTCAACCTGCGCAATCTCTATCTGACAGCCGACGGCGCGTTCGGCGTGATCGATCTGGACGGATCCCGTCTTTATTCCGGAGCGGTGCCCGAAAAAGTCCGCTTTCTGGAGCTGGCAAGACTGGTTTCCTCTTATCTCAAGAGTATACCCTATACCCCGGACGAGGTGCCGAAGATCACTGCGGAATTTTCGGAGGAATACAAGCGGCTGACTCATTTCGATTTCTACGGACCGAAGCTGCTGGCGCGGATCATTGATCTGGCCGCCCGGCGCTGAAAGGAAACGGATGATGGGAAAAGCGGAAATCGCCAGACAGAATTTTCTTTCCGGCTGCAACTGTGCTCAGTCGGTGCTCTGTGCGTTCGAAACCGAATGCGGACTGGATCATGAAACCGCGCTGAAGCTGGCTTCCGGATTCGGCGCGGGCATGTCGCGGCTGCGCGAAACCTGTGGCGCGGTTTCCGGCATGTTCATGGCTGCCGGCCTCATTTTCGGACCTGCCGATCCGACCGACAAAGCCGCCAAGGATGCGCATTACGCCGAAATGCAGAAGCTCGCCGCCGAGTTCCGCAGGGAAACCGGTTCCATCATCTGCCGCGTGATGCTCGGTCTGGAAAAATCCGGTCCGGACGATCCCGTTTCCGAGGCGCGGACCGAGGCGTATTACCGGAAACGTCCTTGTCCCGATCTGTGCGCATTGGCTGCCGGGATCCTGGAAAAATATCTGAACCATGAACTATCGTGAACCGCTGTTCCGTCCGCCCGCCGAGGCTGAAAGTCTGATCTTCCAGGTAGCTTACGGCTGTCCTCACAACACCTGCCGTTTCTGCGGCATGTACAAGACCGTGAAATATCAGCTGCGGAATGAAAACGAGGTGTTGGCCGAGATCCGGGAAGCCGTAAGATTTTATGGCGATGCACGGCGGATCTTCCTGGCCGACGGCGATGTCATGGCCATGCCGTTTGACCGGCTGAAACGGATCTTGGACGAGCTCAATGCGGCTTTTCCGCGCCTTGCCAGAATCAATTTCTACGCCAACGGCAGTTCCATTCTGATGAAAACTCCCGAACAGCTCCGGATGATGCGCGAACGCAAGGTGCATACGCTGTATATGGGATTGGAAAGCGGTTCGCAGCAGGTGCTGGACTGTTTCGGCAAAACCGAGCTGTCTGAAGGGATGATCGAGGCCGTGCAGTTGGCGCAGAAGTGCGGCTTCCGTCTTTCGGTCATGATCCTGCTCGGACTGGGCGGAAAAAAGCTGCGCGAGGAACATATCGCGGGCACGATCCTGGCTCTGAACCGGATGCAGCCGGCCCTGCTTTCCGCCTTGCGTTATATCCGCATCCCCGGACTGGTTTTGCCGCCGGAATATATCCCCGTTTCCGAATATGCCGTGGTGGATGAACTGCGCCGGATCATTGCCGGACTTGAGCTCGAACATACCGTATTCCGGGCGAATCATACCTCCAATCCGCTGCCGCTGTCCGGACGTTTCCCCACCGACCGCGAAAAACTCCTCTCCGTGCTGGATTCCGAGCTCGCGTCCGGCAGTCTTGACCGCGATGGCCCCGGCCGGGAACCCAGCCCGTTTATGCTGTGAACGGAGAATACGAGAGCACTCACCACTCCATCTCTTTATAATTACCTGAAATCAGACAGATTCTGCTGAAAATATGACATTTTGTTATTGGTAATTCCGTTTTTTCGCTATATATTACTTTATCGGAAATGGCGAATGATTCAAACCGGATATGTTTTTTATGCTGAAAAAAACTGAAAAAAAATCAAAAGATACGTTCGAGGCCGTTGAGCTTCGGACCAATGACCTGGACGGAGCGGTTTCCGTCGGAACTCCACTGCCGCATTTTTCGTGGAAGATGAGCTCGAAACCCGGAGATATGCAGAAAGCATACCGCCTTCAGGCGGCTTCCTCGGCGGATCTGCTGGAAAAACCAGATCTCTGGGATTCCGGCTGGGTCGAATCCGAACAGTCGGTCGGCATTGTCTGGGGCGGCTCCGCTTTGAGATCCCGTCAGCGGGTTTTCTGGCGCGTCACTTTGAAGAATCAGGACGGGGGCTGTTCAAGCCCTTCCGAGCCGGCCGCTTTTGAAGTTTCCCTGCTGCGCAATTCCGATTGGAAAGCCCGCTGGATCTATTCCGACGCCGGCAATCCTTCCTGTTCTTCGCCGTGTCCGTATTTCCGCCATGAATTTGTGCTGAAGAAAAATCCTGCGCGCGCGGTGCTCCATGTGACCGCCCGCGGCCTTTTCGAGGCCAGGATCAACGGCCAACGGGTCGGCGACGATCATTTCGTTCCCGGCTGGACCGATTTCTGCAAACAGATACAATATCTTTCCTACGATGTGACTTCTCTGCTCCGCAAAGGGAAAAATGCCGCCGGCGCGATCCTTGGCGACGGCTGGTACTGCGGTTATCTGAGCGGACGCAAACGCAATACTTACGGCGATCATCCCGAACTGCTTTTCCAGCTCGAGATCGAGTATAAGGACGGTTCTTCCGAAATGATCCTTTCCGGAAAGGACTGGAAATGCGCCACCGGTCCGATCCTCGCGTCCGATATTTACGACGGCGAACAATATGACGCCCGGCTGGAAATGCTTGGCTGGGATTCCCCCGCTTTCAACGATTCCGGATGGAAACCGGCCAAACTCGGCGAATCCGCCTCGAAATCGCCCGCGCTGGTCCGGAAATGCTGTCTCCCCGTACGGCACATCATGGAACTCAAACCGATGAGAATCCTGAATCCGCAGAAAGATATCTACATCTGGGATTTTGGTCAGAATCTCACTGGCCGCATGAGAGTCCGCCTCAAAGGCTATCCGGGACGGCTCTATTCGTTCCATTTCGGCGAGATGCTCAATCCGGACGGCACGCTTTACACGCTCAATTACCGCAGTGCCAAATCCACTGATTACTACACCTGCGGCAAAAATCAGGAATTTGAGACATGGGAACCGCGGTTCACTTTCCACGGCTTCCGCTATCTCCAGATCAACGGTTTTCAGTATTCCTATGCGAAACTTGAGGATATCGAGGTCGTCGCCCTCGTGATGCATTCCGATCTGCCGGTGACCGGCTCGTTCGAATGCGGCCTGCCGAAAGTCAACCGGCTTTACAGCAATGTCTGCTGGGGCCAGCGAGGCAATTTCCTCGAAATCCCGACTGACTGTCCGCAGCGTGACGAACGTCTCGGCTGGACCGGCGACGCCGATGTCTTTGCCGGTGCGGCCGCGTTCAACATGAACGTATGCGCCTTTTTCCGCAAATGGCTGCGCGATCTGCGCGAGGCCCAGCGCGAGGACGGGGCGGTTCCCTGCATCGTCCCGAATCTTTTCAACAGCAGCTGGGGCGCCGCCGTCTGGGCCGATGCCGCGGTCCGCATTCCGTGGATCATGTATCAGCGCTACGGCGGCCTTTCGATCCTCCGCGAGTGTTTCGGATCCATGAAAAACTGGGTCGACTATCAGAAAAACACTTCCAATAAACTGATCCGTCCGGCCACGCCCTTCGGCGACTGGCTGGCTTTGTCCGCCGTCGAGACTCCCTCGGAACTGATCGGGACTGCCCTGTTTGCAGAAACCGCCCGCATCGTCGGCGAGGCCGCTGCTGTCCTCGGATTCCGCAAAGACGCGGCGAATTACGCCCGTCTTTCCGAACAGGTCAAGGCCGCCTTCCGCAAAGAATTCGTCAATGCGAAGGGCCTGCTCAAAGTCCAGAGCCAGACCGCCTGTGTACTCGCTCTGCAGTTCGATCTGCTTACGCCCGAACAGTCCCGCAAAAATGCCGCTCTGCTGGTGAAACTCATCCGCGAAAACGGCAATAGACTTTCCACCGGCTTTGTCGGCACCGCCTGGCTTACTCAAGCCTTGAGCAAGACAGGAAATTCCAAAACAGCATATGATCTCCTGCTGCAGGAGGAATTTCCTTCGTGGCTTTTCTCTGTCAACCAGGGGGCCACGACCATCTGGGAACGCTGGAATTCCTACACGATCAAAGACGGTTTCGGCGATGTCAACATGAACTCGTTCAACCATTATGCCTATGGCGCGGTGGCCGAATGGATGGCGGCCGTTTCCGGCGGCATCCGTTTCGACGACGCCCAGCCCGGCGGCAAGCTGCTGATTTTTGCTGCCGAACCCGATCCGCGCATGAAACACGTGAAATGCGGCTTGGAAACTCCCTATGGCAAAGCGCAGAGCATTTGGAAATTTGAGCGCGGTGTGTGGAAATGGCAGATCAGCGCCCCGTGCAACACCAGGGTGAAAGTGATCCTGCCCGAATTGAAATCCGGAAAGATCACGCTGAACGGGAAACCGGTAAAAGCCCGCGAATTCGAGCTCAAAAACGGTTCATATGAAATCCGTATCGAATTGAAATGAAACAAAATACATTTTCACCTCCGGCTTATCAGAGAACCGCGGTCCGCTGAAAAAAAGATTTTTTTTCCGAATCGGCGCTTGTTTTTATGGAATCCGGCAGTATGTTATTTCCCGGAGGAAGTTTTACCGCACACAACGGACTTTGAACGGAAATGACGTATGGGTTATAAGAATGTGGTTTTTCCAGCCGGGACCAGGTTTCTGGTGACCGGCGGGGCCGGTTTTATCGGTTCCAATCTGTGCGAAGCGCTCCTGAAAGCAGGATGCCGCGTCCGTTGTCTGGATGATCTGTCCACCGGCAAACAGGCGAATGTGGATCTGCTTGCCGATTTGCCCGGATATACATTTATTCACGGAGACATCAAGAATTTTGAGACGTGCCTTCTGGCCTGTAAAGGGATGGATTATGTGCTCCATCAGGCTGCCTGGGGCAGCGTGCCGCGTTCGATCGAGATGCCGCTGTACTATTGCGCCAACAACATTCAGGGAACTCTGAATATGTTGGAGGCCGCCCGGCGAAACGGGGTGAAACGGTTCGTGTATGCTTCCAGTTCCTCGGTTTACGGTGACGAGCCGAACCTGCCGAAAACCGAGGGCAGGGAAGGCAACCTGCTGTCTCCCTACGCATTGACCAAACTCTGTGATGAGGAATGGGCGGCGCAATATACGCGCCATTATGGTCTGTTCACCATCGGATTGCGTTATTTCAATGTATTCGGCCGTCGTCAGGATCCTGATGGACCCTACGCCGCGGTCATTCCGAAATTCATCAAGTCGCTGCTGAAAGGTGAACGGCCGATCATTCACGGCGACGGCCGGCAGAGCCGCGATTTCACGTATATCGAAAATGTCATCGAGGCAAACCTGAAAGCCTGTCTGGCGCCTGACGAAGCGGCGGGACAGGTGTTCAATATCGCTTACGGCGAACAGGAATATCTGATCGATATCTATCATGCGCTGACCCGCGTGCTGCAGGTGGAGACCGAACCGGTTTTCGGACCGGAGCGTCCGGGCGACATCCGGCACAGCAATGCGGACATATCCAAGGCCCGCCGTCTGCTGGGATATGCCCCGGACTATGATTTCGCCAAGGGCCTCGCGGAAGCCATCCAATGGTATAAAGACAACCTCTGATTCCGTTGTAAGATTACGAAAAAATCTCAGTCTCTTCTGAAATTTGAGACCGATTGGAAAAAATCATGATGCCGGTAATTCGTGCCCAATTACCGGCATCATGGTAATATAATCTCAAAACTTATAAAAATCAAGTGATAATCAATGGAAAACGTGAAGTCAGTCCGAAAAAGAGTAGTATCAGCCCGATAGGTCTGGCTGTTACGACAAGTCCGAAAGGTCCGACAAGTCCAATAGGTCCGAAAGGTCCGACAGGTCCGACAGGCCTGACAGGTCCGGCTGGTCCGGCTGGTCCGAAAACCGCGGGTTTCCGCCGGTCAGATCAGTGGCTGGAAATCGCCGCCGGAACCGTTGATCGCGATGGCTTCGATTTCGACCAGCCAGGCGGGGCGGCAGACGGGCGCTTTCAGCAGAACCATCGGAATACCTGCGGGCAGACGCTTTTCCACTTCCTCGCGGATGATGGACGCATCGGCGATATCGCGCATGTAGACCGTGGCCTGTTTCAGTTCGGGAAGATCGGCGCCTCCGACCTGGAGCAGCGCCTGAATATTGTCCAGCGCCCGCTGGGTCTGCTTCCGGACATCGTCCTGATACAGCACATCGCCGTATTTGTCGATGCTGGCGGTGCCGGAGATATAATACTGTGAACGGTCGCCGAAAATCACGCGGGTCCCGCGTTCGAAACGGACATTGTAGATGGCGGTAGGCGAAAGCATTTCGGGGGCGGAAAGATATTGGAACTGTTCCGGTTTCAATTCGGGGACGCTGATCGAATCCATGGTCACGAGCCGGTCGGGTTTGGCGGAAATGCCTTCGATCCCGGTGCTGGCGATGAAATGGGTCTTCGTGGTCAGTCCGACCGCGTCGAAATACTGGTTGCGTGCCTGGACCAGACCGGCGTAATTGTTGTCGACGTCACGGCAGTAGAGCCAGGTGCGGACGGTATTTGCGGCCACATTGGCGCCGTTCTTTTTCAGTTCCGATTCGAGCTCGGCAAATTCACGTGCGGTTTGGTCATGGCTTCCCGCCACATTGGAATCGCTGCCTTCGAAAAAGACGATCCGGTAATTCCGGAATTCGCAGCAGACGGAATGATCGGAAAGGAAATGTTTTTTCATGGGCAGGATATGCCAGGCTTCGAGCGCGATGCGGCTGCCTTCCGCCGGCGGCTGGCCGACCATGGAAACAAAGGAATGGCGGTCCGCGAGGAGTTTTTTCAGTTGGGGCGCCTGGTTGACGATGTCGCTGCAGTGGAACCGGAGGAGGAGTTCGGATCCTTCGGAACAGCCGGAACCGGCAATGGCACTGCCGTATTCCGCCAGCAGGTTTTCCACTTCCTCAAGGAAGCTTTTTCCCGGTGTGGGGATCACGGTGAAAAAATGTTCGCTGCTGAACTGCTGCGACGGAAAAACACTGTGCAGAAACATAAAATCAATCTCCGGTTATTTCAAAAAGCATGGCCGGCAGAACAAATTCGGATTTGCGCTGGAAAACCTTGCCTTCCTTATTGGGTTTGGTTTCAAAGGAGAACGTTGCCCGGATCAGCTGGTTGAAGCGCCGGACCTTAACGTCTTTGGCCGCCTTGAAAACCAATGTGATGTCGGCTTCGCCTTTTTTGAGTTCTTTTACAATGGTCTTGTCAAGCGTCACCCCTTTGGGTGCATTCAGCAGGCTGAACTCAAAAGCGGTCTTGGGCGGCAGTTTTCTCCGCCGCAGTCTCAGAACGGCGGTTTTGCCGGCCGGAATAACCACTTTTTTCTGCTTCGGATTGATCAGGGAGAGCAGATAGACTCCGTTAGGAGCCCAGTTCTTGTTCAGGAACCAGTCGCCGGACAGGATCAGATGGGTGTAGGCAAAGGCCTGGGTATCTTCATCACCGTAGAAGACAGCCCCCCGGATGGCTGTCCGGCTTTTGCAGTGGGGACAGATCTTATCGTATTCAGCGATCAGCTCGGCTTTGGTCAGCATGCGTTTTTTGTCCGTACAGCCCAAGGTGATCGTAGTCTCTTTGCAGCCGGCGGGAATGATATTCGAGCCGATGATATAATACCCGTTCGGGGATTTGATGCGGAGTCTGATATCTTTGTTGAACCCATCCAGCGGTTCCACCAGGAGTTTCAGCGGTTGGGCCCCATTGATAAAGACCGATTTTGAGGATGCTGTGACATAGACCTTGAAAGAAGGCTTCGGATGATCGATCCGCAGGAAATAGGCATGATCGGGACTGCCGAGACTTGAGGTGTCGGTCAGCAGGAACGTATATTTGCCGGATTCGGGAGCGGTGAAGCAGAGCCAGGAATCGGTGTGCTGCAGGAGCGGACCGGCCAGCACGCGTTTGTAATCGTCATTGAACGCCACGGTCTTGCCGTCGGGCCCGAGGACGGTCAGCCTGGAATCCAGCTGGGAACCGAGGCGGCGGGCGAAGACTTCGCCGACGATCTTTTCGCCTTTTTTCGCCTGGATGACGAACTTGTCGACCTGGGCCGGTTTCGTGATGCAGCCTTGCAGCAGGATGGGGAATCTGACCGTCTGATCCTTGGCAAGTTCGGCGGTCTTCATCAGCGGCAGCTTCAGGTTTGGCTTGCTGATTCCGAATTTCGGAGGATCGCCTTTCCAGGCGCGGATGCGGTAAACAAAATCAGCGCGGCCGCGGTAGAGAGCGTCGCGGACTTCCAGCACGTATTCGCCGTCAGCCGGAATGGTGCAGCAGAGCAGGGGATCGGGATCGAAGCCGCGGTCGTCGGCAAAGGCAATGCGGTTGTTTTTGCTGTCCTTCAGTTCCAGAATGCACTGAAAATAACCGGGCACGCAATCGCCCATGAACGGGACCATGGCGCGCGCGAATGTCTGGAACACCAGTTTTTCCCCTTTTTTGGCGGTGAAAAACCAGCGGTCGGTCTCTCCGGGCATGATCTGACCGTTGAGTACGGTCGGGATCCGGAATTCATATTTCGGCCTTTTATTGGGCGGAACTGGCTGATAAGGCTCGCGGGTGCCGGATATGGTATCCACATAGAATGGCAGGGGGTTGCTGATCTGACCATTGTTCCGGACCAGCCTGAATTCGCGGCGGCCCGGTTTCGCATCGGGGGCGATTTTCAGTTTGACGATCACATTGGAATTGATCGCCGGGCTCATCTGGAGAGAATTGCGGGGAACGAACAGGTGGATGGCCAGCAGATGGAACTGCAGTGGAGTGAGTTCGTCGACGTGATCGAAATAACGGTGCTTCCGCCAGTTTTTCAATTCCTCTTCATCGGTCGGTTTTTCGGGGATCTCCTTGCTGCCTTTGACGATGTTGCGCATCCAGGTGCTGACGAATCTGTGCTGTTTGCCCGAGATAAGCGGCATGCCGGGAACTGTCTGGACGGATTCGACCGTGACGCCGGAACCGGAGATCCGGGCCGTCCTGATGCCCCAGAACTGCTGACCGCCGACCAGGATCTCGACCGTTTCGCCGGTTTTCCCCCCGGCGGGGATCAGGTAGCCGATATGCTGTGCGGAAACCGTGGAAGTCAGCAGAAAAACGGCAAGGAAAAACAAGATATGGCGCATCATGGTAACATCTTTCTGTTAATGGTAATAGAGAAATTCTTTGGAATTGACGAGAACCCAGCAGAGGTCGGCCCAGACGTTGCCGCGCATTTTCCGCGGCAAAGCCCGATTGTAGTCCATGACCCATTTCTTTTCCTGCGGGGTGGGAGGACGGGAGAGAATGCGCAGATAGATTTCCCCGATGCCGCGCCGTTCCAGCTGCCATTTGCATCTTCTGCCGATCTGTTTGCCCAGATTGTTGACCTGCCAGTAGATGGTATTGGAATTCAGCAGATACAGCCGCTGGGCTCCGGTGATTTTGTTGTTGCGGTCGGAGATCTTGCCGGAATCACGGGAAGGACGCCCGAACAGATCCAGCCGGACGCTGGAAATGCTGCCGTCCGCGATCTGGACCGCCCGGGTGCCGGGCGGCAGGAAAGTGAACGGTTCCGGAATGACGCTGGTGTAGCGTCCGTAATTGCCGGTCAGCACGCCAATGGAATCGGATATGATTTCAGCTTCCAGCCGCCGGACCGGATAGGTCAGGAAATATTTTTCCGTGACGGCGGCATCGCCGTCAGGCGGGATCGAGGCGGCATTGAATGCCCCGGAATTCATGATCACCCGGAAAAGCCTGCGCATGTCATATCTGGAACGGCGGAACTCATCGGTCAGCAGATCCAGCATTTTTTCCCTGGCGGGAACGGAGTTCAGACCGATTCCGGCAGCAAAACGGTCCCATGAACTGCGTTCCGGTGTGATGTCGTCGGCGGGATCGATCAGCCCTTTGCCGAAGAACCAGCTCCAGACCCGGTTGACCATCGCCCTCGCAAAATACGGATTTTCGTCGGACACCAGCGCTTTGGCCAGGATCAGGCGGGGTTCCTCGTCCGGAGCGTTGATCGTGAAGGAACCGCAGCCGGGCAGCCAGGCTTTCAGGCGGACAGCTTCCGGAGCGGTGAAAACCAGTTCCTCTTTCCATTCCGAGGTGCTTTTGAACCGGATGCGGGAGAAGAATGCCTCGAACTCCTTGCGTTTGTCTTCCGGAAGTTTTTCCACGCGCAGACCCATGAACGTCAGCGCGGTGATCTTGGCGAGTCCCGCCGGGGTGCGGTCGCCGCTGCCGCGGAAGAAATTGGCGTAGGGGACCCGGAAATTGCTGCCCGAGGCGGTCAGCATTTCAAAGGCCATTTCCGAATAGGGACGGTTGTTCAGGATATCGGTCCGGAGTTTTTCATGGAAAGCCTGCACTGCATTGGGCCAGAGGTTGACGGGAAATTCGGATTTGACCCGGAGCATGTCGGCGAACCGCATGGCGATCAGATCGGCATGTTCGCGGGAAGCCAGCAGCTTGTCGATCAGTTTCGCCCGCTTGCCCGGTGACTCGTCCCGCAGGAAGCTCTGGGTTTCCGCCAGGGTGGGGATCCGGCCGGCCGCGGTCAGATAGGCCCGGCGCAGAAACACCGGATCGGAGGCCCGATCGATTTCCGGCAGCTCCAGATGGTTCCGGCAGTCTTCCTGGATCCGGTTCATTTTTTCGGTGATGCCGGCCAGTTCCTCCGGAACTTCGATCTCCTGCCCGGTGTCATCGATAAACGGACTGGCGGCAGGAAGCCGCAGGATCATCAGGACGGCGAAACAAATCAGAAATCGTTTCATCTTTCATCTCCAATTACGGGTATCGGATCGGTTTGGATTTCAATATAAATGTCATTTCAGCAAAATCAAGCGGAAAAACGGGAATACCCCGTCCGTTTTCACGAAAAAACGGAAGATAATTCGTAAAGACGGACAAAAACCGGCTGGGACAGCCGGATCCCGTCATGCACCGCGAACCAGCAGACGCGCAAAGGCGAAGAGCGGATTATGTCCCAGATATTCCCGGCAGGGCAGCAGCCACGGGGCTTTCTTCCGCTGCATTTCCGCCTGACTGCGGCCGAACGGATGATAGAATTCCCAGACGGTTCCCGTCCGGTCGTATTGCAGCTGACTGTATTTGAGAACACGTTCCGCAATTTTGAGTGCGGCGTCTTTCCGACCGTAGCGGAGACAGCCGAGGACGGCCATCCAGGTGATGCTGTTCCAGGCGCCGCCGCGCCACATCTTCAGCTGGAAATACGGTTCGTCGACTGCCACGAACGGCAGCGGATGCTCCGTGAAGAAATGTTCCGTATCAAGTAGGCTGCCGTCGATCATCCGGTTGGCCTGTTCTTCGGAAGCCGCGCCGCAGGTCAGCGCCCAGACCGCTGTCAGTGCCCGGTATCTGATGCCGCGGTCCAGCAGATAGGAATCATGGAAAAATCCGGTTTCATCGCTGAAAAAACGTGCTTGGATCACGGAATCCAGTTCATCGCGTCTGCGGGCAAATTCGGATCCGTCCAGTCCCAGCGCAGCGGACCACCGGGCCGCCGCGTCGTAGAGCAGACGGACCAGCGCGGTGGCATCGATATTCGGGAACCGGTCCCGTTCCTGCACCTTCTCGCAACGGATGCTTTCGTCCACCCCGCTTTCCCAGTTCTTCGGTTCGATCATGTCTTTGAAGAAAAAGCCGAAATCAATGGCTTTCCGGTTGTTTTCGAACCAGCCGATCTGTCTGAGCAGCGGCTGATAAGCGAGCTTGACCGCCTGAAGGCTGCCGGTCGTTCTCGTGTATTCATCGACCGCAAGCGGCCAGACCGGCGGGAAAGTGGAATACCAGGACGGACGGGGATAGTCCTGGCCGCGGAAAAAGATGGCTCCGGCCATGAAACCGTCTTCCTGCTGGAAGACAAACAGGTTTTCCAGCTGACGAAGCGTGTGTTCCGGCATGACCGGACAGGAATCGAGCAGGGCGTAAATGAGATCCCAGTGTCCGAATGCGGGATTGAAATAATACCCTCCGCCCAGAGTCTCCAGCGGATAAGGAGCGGGCGAAGTCGGATTCACATACATGGCCCCCTCGTGCATGGCGGCCAGATGGTGCAGCATGGACTGCCAGGGCTTGAACTCAGGCTGTCCCGCTTCCTCGAACAGGGCGGAAAAATACATCTCCATAATGAACCTCGATTTCCCGGTTGAAAAAAGTTATTTGACGGTCACCGTTCCGAAATGGTCGGGAATATGCCAGACCCCGTAGAGCGCCAGCGGACAGGTGGTGGCATATTCCACTGGCTGCCCCTTGACCCTGTGCGTCCGGACGAGATTGAAACGCAGTTCGCTGATTTCGGAGCCGAACGACTGGTAAGGAATAGCGGCTTTGACGATCCAGCGGTCTTTCAGCCGGTCGACCGCGATTTTGCAGTTGTCCAGATTTTTCCACACATTGATCCCTTTCCCGTAATGGCGGGACGACCAGGCACCGCGATCGTTGACCAGGATCTGATGGACCATTTCCTCCTTGTTCATCGGTGCGATGTAGATCTCCACGCAGTTGTCGTTCCAGATCGCTCCGTCGACGTTTTTGCGCTTGGGATCCCAGACCGTTTTTTTCATGTCGGTTTCCTTCAGTTCGGCGCGGAGGAAGAAATGCGTATCGCTGGAGGCCAACTGGAAGGAGGCGGGAGCCCGGAGCGAAACCTGGAAACGGCGGCCGGGGATCAGCTTGAAGACCGGCGCTTTTTCCCAGACAGACTCCGGCGGGAATTCCGAACCGGAAACTTTCACCGCGGTCAGACCGGATTTCAGGCGGACCGCTTCCTTGGCCATGCGCAGATTGCGCGTATTGACCATCGGTTCGTAAACATATTTCCGGACCAGGCCGGCATTTTTGGCATATTTGGTATTTTGGGTTTTGGCAATGATCGCGTCGACGGTTTTACCCAGACTCTCCATTTCTTTTTCCGTATAGGCAATGGTCCAGAGTTTCTCCTGCAATTCCGCATCGCGCGGCGGCCAGGGATTGACCAGCCCTTTGGCCCGGTCCGGAACTGTTTTCTCCCAGAAATATCCGAACAGATATTCCAGCCGGTCAAAGAATTTCTGTGCATCTTCCGCAGCCGGACCGTAAGTGTAACGGTAATAATCCCGCAGTTCTTTTTCCACCTCCAGATCGGGATTTTTCAGCATCCGCAGGGCAATATAGCTGTCCGCCGAATCGCGGGTATAACTGCCTCCGCCCATTTCCATGAAAATGCCCAGACTCTTGCCGCGCAGGTTCCTGATATAGGCGGCGATCTTCCGCGGATAGGTCTCCACAATGTCCGGCATCGCTTCGTTGAAGCCGACCAGATGATAACACCACACCGATACCGGATTCCCCGTGTATTCCTTCCAGCGTTCCACCTGTTTCATATCATTGGCATATGCTTTCGGAGCATGCATCTGTTTCGGGCCGCTCAGACAGATCTTCACCCTTACATTCGGCGGCAGCTTGATCGACGGGATTTCCCGTTTCGGCGGATACACCAGCGTGGTGATGTATTTGCCGGGATATTTTTGGTGGATATGTTCCGCCACTTTGGCGATCACGCGCCAGATGATCTCGGAATCGTCCGCGCAGGGATGTTTTTTGCGGAATTCATTGCAGCGTTCGCAGTAACATCTTCCGTCGTTGCCGCCGAAATGGTCCGAGGGATCGATCATGAACTCATCGGCGGAAATGAAGGGATACGGCCACTTGGAGTGCATATAAGGTCCGCGGGTGTATTTGAACCCCGCTTCCGTAATGGATTTGCCGGCAAAATAATCGTCTGCCGCCTTGATCCACAGTTTCATCACATCCGGATGCGTCCAGCAGGAAAATCCCGGCGTCCGTTTCCCGTCCGGACTGAGGCGGATCCGCGTCTGGTCGGACAGCCATTCCGGATCTTTCTGAAGCCCGAGCGCATATTCCGAATGACAGCCCGTGATGATATTCCGGGGCGACTTGAAATTGCGGACCGCAAATTTATGGGCTCCGTCCGCATTTTTCATATATTCGCGGCTGTCCGCATATTTGGCCATGAAATTGTAGGAGGCGGCTCCGGGACTGCGGTCGAGAAAAACGGGCTTGAAACGGATGTCCAGGTTTTTGATTTTCAGATCGGGAATACGAGGGACATGCTCGAAATCAGGCGTGACCCAGCGGACGCCCAGCAGGTCCAGCAGATGATAGACCCCCAGCAGGGAACCTTTTTCCGTGCAGTCGTAATGGCAGAAGAACCAGTTGAATCTGCGGGCAGTGTCATGACCGTAGATCTCAATGTCATTCCCCCGGGTCCGGATGATGAATTCCGACTGGTCAAGTCCCGCGGGATCGCCGAATCCGATCTTGATATTGGTCTTGAAAGCCGATTTTTCGCCGACGGTGAATTTTGCCCCGGTGATCTTGCCGAGATAGTCGGCCAGTTCCTTCGCGGCAATTTTGACGATCGGCCTGGCATTGGCTGGGATCAGGATCCCCGCCTGCGCTTTGCCGTTTTCAGCGATTTTCAGTTCCGCCCCGGAAAGCACTGCAGCGATGATGATCAGAATTGCTGAGAATACTCGTTTCATTTGGAAAGTTCCTTTATTTTAGCTTCAATTTTTCTGGTGTCGCGTTTGGCTTTTTTTCCGTATTCGGCTGCCAAACGGTAATTCCGGAGCGCATCGGCCTTTCTGCCGAGTTTTTCATAGGCATTTCCGATCTGGGAATAAAGCGTCCATTTGTGCCAGGATATCCTGCTCCGGGCCGCCGGGGTTTCGCAGATGACGATGATCGGATCATATTCTTTCTTGAAATGATTGTAGATGCAGGCCGCATAATGGCACATGAGAAAATAAAGCGGCTCGTCCTCGCGAGCCCCCTTCAGTGCCAGCGCCAGGTTGATCTTGTCCAGCGCATACTGGTAATGGTTCCGGTCCCAGAGATACATTGCCGCGATCTTGACCAGCATCGACTGACGTTGTGTGTTGTTGTAGAGCTCTTTCTTCAGTTCCTCTTCGTAAAGGTCTCTGGCCCGTTCGCGCTGTTTCAACGCCTGCAGTTCGGCCGCACAGGCGACCGTGGCGTCGAACCGCTGCCGGGCATTGCCCGCCGCCTGCTGTGCCTCGGTATATTTCCGGACCGCCAGCTGATGGTTTTTCGCTTTACGGGCGGCGGCGCCTTCCTTCATCAGGACGGCATGATCCTCCGCCATGACGTTCCATGACCAGACCGCCGCGGCCAGGAACACTGCTGCTTTCATTAAGCTGCTGATCATCATTTTCCTGTTTCCTCATGGCCTTTCTTTGCCGGCTTGACCGTGATGATGCCGATATGTCCCTTGAAGGCACCATCGAAAACATGCTGGTGCAGGGTCGGCGTCACCATGCCGTCCCAAGTCATGTGGTTGTGTCCGCAGAACACCGCCTTGACCGGACCGTTTTCCGCTTTGACCAGTTTCAGGTATTCCGCGGTAGTCGGAAACGTGGTCTTCATTTTCCCGCCCCAGCAATGGGTTTTGGAAAGCACCGGATCGTTTTCCGGACAGATCGGCACATGTTGGACCAGGATGACCGCTTTTTTCTCCTCAACCGCTTTCCGATACAGTTTTTTGAACTGTTCCAGCACCGGTTTTTTGATATGGCCTACCGAATAACTGTAACCCAGGACCACCAGTTCGTCGAATTCCAGATAATGCAGTCCGGGAAATCCGTCTATCTCTTTGGCGATCGCATGCTGTTTCGAGGAGTCGCGGCTGATCAGATGCCACGGCGAGATGTCATGGTCTTCCTTCAGGTAGATAAACGGTCTGGTCAGCTGCTTGAACCCGGATTTCAAAAGAGTAAGATTCGCCGCACTGCCGGTGTCGCACATGTCGCCGCCGAAAAACAGCGCATCCGCATTGGAATGGTTCAGGATCTCCGGCAGCTGTTTCCATACCGCGGCGGGCGGCAGATCCGATTGCGGATTGTTGAACCGTTTGTCCCGGCGGTGGATCATCGCGGCTTTCCATTCGTCCTGGATCTCGGAAACATCCGGCGCCATCACATGCAGATCCGAGATCCAGATGAATTTGTATTCCTTTTTCAGCCCCGGGATCTCGACATTCACCACCTCATAAACCAGTCCCAGCTGCTGTTTGACTTCCGGTTTGATCTGCAGCCAGGACGGCGCCTGGGTTTCTGCACTGAAAAGGAGTCCGCCGCAGACCAGCAGGCAGCCGGCGAGGATCGATTTGATTCGGATGGACAGATTTCTTTTTTTCATTCTGTTCGTCTTTCTCTGAATTAGGTTTTGGGGTATGATAACCGATTTTTCTATTGCATACTATAAGCAAACATTCCGTTTTTTCAATTGAATTCCCGAAAATGGTGCAAAATTTCAGGATTTCTATTGATTGACAGTCAATTAAAACTTGAAATTTAAAAAAAAACATGTATCTTTCCGGGATAAATTCGGTTTTTTAAATTTTTAAATAATGATGGAGAATGAAAAATGTTGAATGAAATCACGAAGAAAGCCGCGTGTGCGGTAGTGCCGTGCCTGGATCCGGATTTTGTTCCGGCCGTGCTGTGGGACCGCGAATTCCGCAAAGCCGTCAAGGTCTCCGGAAAATGCCGTCCGATCATCATTGCGGTCGAACGGACCCCGGAAAGCGTCAGCACCTTCGAAACCGTGGTCTTTGCCGACCCTTCCGCCGATGAACGCGCCGCCAACATCCGGCACGTGGAACGTCTGGTCAAGGGCATGCTGTGGATGCGCGGCGGCTGGAAGATCACCATTGCCGGTGACGATACCGTGGCGGCCGATCTGGCGAAGATCTACTCCGCGTCCGGCAAACGTGCGTTCGACTATGAAATGATGAGCCGGATCTATTCCAACACCATGCAGGTGGTCTCCTGTGCTTATGAAGCGGCTCCGAAAGCCGTCGAACCGACCAAGCCGCTGGGCCGTCACCTGGAAGGCTGCCGCATCGGTTTCGACCTCGGCGGTTCCGACCGCAAATGCGCCGCTCTGATCGACGGCAAACTGGTCTTCAGCGAAGAAGTCCCCTGGGATCCTTACTTCCAGAGCGATGTGAATTATCATAAGGACGGCATCAACGACACGCTCAAGCGTGCGGCGGCCAAACTCCCCCGCGTGGACGCCATCGGCGGCAGCTCCGCCGGCGTGTATGTGAACAACCGCGTGCGTCTCGCCTCGCTGTTCCGCGGCATTCCGCAGGACCAGTTCGAAGCGAAAGTCAAAGACCTCTTCCTCGAAATCGCCAAAGACTGGAAAGTTCCGTTCGAAGTGGTGAACGACGGCGAAGTGACCGCGCTGGCCGGTTCCATGGAAATGAATGCCAACAGCGTGCTGGGCATTTCCATGGGCACGAGCGTGGCCGGCGGCTATGTCAATCCGGAAGGCAACATCACCGACTGGCTGAACGAGCTCGCATTCGTCCCCGTGGATTACCGCGAAGGCGCTCCCGCCGATGAATGGTCCGGCGACCTCGGCTGCGCGGTCCAGTATTTCTGCCAGCAGGGTGTGGCGCGCCTGGCTCCGCTTGCCGGCATCGAACTCCCCAAGGATATGAAATTCGCCGAACAGCTCAAGGAAGTCCAGAAGCTCATGGAGCAGGGCGATGAACGCGCCCGCAAGATCTTCGACAGCATCGGCGTCTGTTTCGGCTACACCATCGCCCGCTGGAGCGAATTCTACAATATCGAAAAACTGCTGATCCTCGGCCGGGTCACCTCCGGCAAGGGCGGCGACATCATCCTCGCCCGCGCCGCCGATGTGCTGAAATCCGAATTCCCGGAATATGCCGCGAAGATCGAATTCCGCATCCCGGATGAAAAATCCCGCCGTCACGGTCAGGCCATGGCCGCGGCGAGCCTGCCGATGATCTGAGAGGAGGTCCGCTGAAAATGGTCAAACCTGCGCTTCTGGTCCTGGCTGCCGGCATGGGCAGCCGTTACGGCGGTCTCAAACAGGTCGATCCCGTCGGCCCCTCCGGCGAGATCATCCTGGATTATTCCATTTACGACGCCCTGCAGTC
>Ga0265298_10002050_pt1 | contig 28869 bp, 42 predicted proteins | sample AusTroGonzalo_MG_3_FD_193486 | JGI IMG/M metagenome (GOLD analysis project Ga0265298, IMG submission 193486) | Bovine rumen microbial communities from tropical cattle in Woodstock, Queensland, Australia - Gonzalo_01 | ecosystem: Host-associated > Mammals > Digestive system > Stomach > Rumen ...
AGAAAGTGAGGAATGAATGAAGTGCCCTTATCAAACTGAAGTAGTACATCAGCCCGAATATGAACAGGGATATACAACGGTATTTGCAAAAGACACAACAAGGTTTGCGGCATGTTTAAAAGATGAGTGTCCGTTCTACTACACAGAAGAGTACAGACCAACAGGAAAGATAACAGAGCATTGTCGTAGAGCGGAGGCAGAAAGTGAGGTAAAGCCGAATGAAAATTAAATATATCAAAGCTAAACGTTGTTATATATGTGGCAAATTAACTGATGTGAGCGATGGTGGTTGGTTAATTGCTAAGAGATATTTTGTAGTCTTATATGGAGGCATTAACCACAAAGACGTTTTTATTTGTGAGAAGTGTTCAAATCACATGATGAAATATATCGAGAGCCAAAAGGAGAGTGAGGAGGAAGAATAAAATGGTATATAGGGGTTACGCACTTGTGTTTGCTGAGGTTGAAGCAGACAACGATGAACAGGCAAAAGAAAAAATAGCGGACAAACTTGGCGACGATTACTTTTCTTGGTTTGACCCTAATGAGATAGTATTAGATAAAAGAAGATGTGAACCCAGAAGGAGGGAATAAGTAAATGACTAAAGAAGAAGCAAAGAAAACACTTCAAGATATGTGGGAATGTCTTTTCAATGAAATGACCACTCACACTTTTGAAGATTTAAAAGAGCATGGAATGTTAGATAATTATTCTACGGCTTTTGACATGGCTATATCAGCCTTAAAGGGTGGGTGGATTCCTGTTACAGAGAGATTGCCTAAAGACGGGCAGAGAGTGGTTGTGACTTATATGGCGATTGATTTAAAAAATGGTGGACACGTTGAGCGAATATCACAATCCCTTTTTACCCCAAAATATGATAAGGACGGAGAGTTTATATTTACCCCGAACGTCATTGCATGGCGAGAAGATATTGAACCCTATAAGAAAGGAGAATGACATACATGGGTACAATTCGTAATGAGTTAGTTATTGTGCATCATTGGGAACTATGTAAAATAGAGAAGCTACGAGATGATGCGATAAAGAACTTCTCAAATATAACAGACATTTGCGAATCCTTGACAGTTTCACCTATTATGACATCTCCCATCAATTCCGAATATACATTTGTCATAAATGGTGATTGCTCTAAAGTCGGCTGGGACAATTCTGAAAAATGTCACTTGGCAAGGGTAGCGTGGTGTGATAAGCACCGGCAGGATGCAGAAGCCATTGTAATTATAAATTTAGGAGAAGACGGACCTGCAAGGATTGTATTTGACAGTACTAACACAGATTATAGTAGATGAAAAGGAGAATAAGGCATGGAAATTAATGTATCTGATGATGTAATCAAATCAATGATTCGAGAAGAAGTTCAGAAAAAGGTGAACCGAGTTTTTTCTGAAGAGAAGGTGGACGAGGTATTAAAGACGGTAGTAACTGAAGAACTTAGAAACATTAAATGGACACGTGAGTTGCACATAAAAGCAGACGAAATCGCAAAAAATTTTCAGACCAAACAACTGCATGAGGCAGTAGTTAAACGTCTTTCAGCTGATATAGCTGATGCTATTGCTAGTAAGTTTCCGGAGGATTATTAAACTGACAAAAGAGAGGAGTGAAGCCGAATGACGAACGAAGACAGGCTTAAAGCGTTGCTCGAACAATACAAGGCTGATTTGGATACGGCTTATGAGTGTGGTAAGCATTCCAAGTCAGACAATAAGGGAGAGTGGATTCATTCGTTTTATTCAGAGCATGGACATGAAGTTTATAAATGCTCAAAATGCGGTAGATTTCTTGAGTTTGAGCAAGGTCAACATACATTAGAAGATTTTCCTTTCTGTCATTGCGGAGCAGATATGAGACCCGCGCCCTATAAGAAAGGAGACAAGGAGGATTAACCTATGAAGATATCGGTTATAAATAATTCGATTGAAAAAAAATTTTCAGAGATAAACATCGGAGATTGCTTTGAATATGACGACCATTTTTACATGCGGACTAATAAAGTATGTTATGGAGACGATGACCTTGACTACATTAATTGTATTAATATCAAGGATGGGTTAGCTGATAGATTTTGCGATGATTGCGAAGTGATTCCTATCGATGCATCTGTTTCCGTATCTAGGAGGATAACATGAAAACAAAATGGTATAGAGTAAGAATCAGAACAAAAACTAATTCCTTTCCTAATTATGTTATTGCTGATAAGATTCCGGACCTTCAATCTGCTTATGAGATAGTAGCTCGAAGCGGGGTAGACAAATGGCAATCAAGAAAATTTTCAATAGATGAGGTAACTGTCAATCTACATTCGGTATTAACTGGTAAGATAGCAAAACAAAGATTGGAGGAGCTGAGATATGAAAACCATAATGCAGAGTAATATCCCTAGATGTCCAGATTGTGCTTCAATGATGTCAAGTATCCTAAGAAGAGCCGATATCTATTATCAGTGCGAAGATTGTAGAGCTACTTTCAAAGTTATTGGCAAAGGAAAAATTGATAACGAGGTTCTGATATCTGACAATATCAATGATGAGCCTGAATAACAAATGACTTTATTTTATTGTATATAGGGGTTATAATACTATATATAGTGAGGTAAAGTGATGGATAATTTAGCAACAGAGTTACTCCACGAAGTAAAACAAAGTGCAAAGAGATGGTTTATAGCATTCCTGGTGATGGTTGTTCTAGAAATAATAACCGTTGCTGGGTTTTTGTGGTATATAACCCTTCCTGTAGAAGAATATAACTATGAGCAGGAAATCGAAAATATTGACAATAGTGATATCAGACAGATTATAGGAGGAGATTATGGCAGCGAGACAGAGAGTAACTTACAGACGCAGAGCGGTGAGAAGGCGTAGAAGAAGATAATGGCAAAAGCATTTGGACCTCAGATAAAAAAACTGCAGAAGGCTATTAATGAAAATTTTGGAGCCAAGATACTTGTTAATAAAACTCAGTATTATAGCAAAGATGCTGATAGAGTTCTGGAGCTGCTTGTCATTAAGAAAGCTGTTTGGGATAAAGAGAAGCAGAGATTCAAGAACATCGAATTATTCTCTTCAGCATCAGATGTTCAGATAGTATTATGGCTCCGGGATTATTGGTATGAATTAAACGGTTGGGAAATTCCTACTGATAATGAAGAATGGAACAAGGCAAAACAAGCATACGAGGATAAACATAATGCCACAAAATAAAGAACCCTTATATTGGATATCCACGAAGAGTGGTAAGCATATCCCGATATTCGACAAAGACCCTCAGAAGAATGCTCAGATATTAAAAGCTCAGCGAGAAGCGTATCTTCTCAATCATCCGGAAAAGGTAGAAGAGGCTCATGTAGAGCCCTTTACTCGAATGAAGACGCATCTTGCCAGCAAAGGGATTCACTCAGAAGAGGAGATAGCTAATTACCTTCGAGGATTATCTGCAACTCGCAGGAGCAAGCTGGCAAGAGAGATGCAGCTTGAATCAAGAGGAGCCGATAAGATAAAAGAGATGGCTCACAAGATTTATAACGCAGGACAGAACACTCAACCTGCTCCAGAGCCTAAGAAGACTGAGCCGATGAAATCGGAGCCTCCAAAGAAACCAGAGCCTCCTACTGAGAAGGTAGCGAAGTCAGCAGACTTTAATTATCCCCAATATGAATCAATCGTTGGTAAGCAGGATAAGAAAGACATAGATGCGGTTATGTATGAAATGCATCATGGCAATCAGATAAATCCGAATTATAGCAATCCAAATATACCTCAGTATAAGTATCATAAGAACTGCGCATTATGCACGACGGCAATATTATTCAAGGCTCACGGATATGATGTAGAGGCGATGCCAAGAGATAAAGACCATTGGAGAGGTCTTAGTTCTATTTTGGAGTATGATTACGATAATCCGGATAATTTCCTGTTAGGTAGTGCTCAAAATATTTGGGATAACTTTGCTGCTACTCGTACTCTCCGTAAAAAATTTAATCTGGACCCCGATAAGTATAAGCCAGAGAATTATTCCTTCATGCCAAGAGGTTCAAACGCAGCGGCTAGAGCTATTATAGACAAAGCAACTTCCTGGGGTCATGGAGCAGTAGCTGAATTACATTTGGATTGGAAAGGAACACACTCATCACACTCAGTCTCAGTAATCAATAATCACGGGCAGATATGGGTATACGATGGTCAGACCAATGAAATAATTACCGGTCATGCTGCTATTGCTAAGTTATTAAGTCGTACAATAGCAAGCCATACTCAATTGGACCGAGTAGATAATCTATCTTTGAAGAATTCTCCTGGAATCCGGGATGAGCTGGAAAAGATGATTAGAGCTAGAAAGAGATAGGAGGGTTACGATGGTTACATATGAAGTAGCTTTAGATAAAGCAAAAAGAGTTCAGCCCGATATCGATAGTTATGTAGAGTATCCGGAAGCTTTTGTGTTTACTAATTCTAAAGTGGATAAGGATAATCGAGATGATAACGAAGTTGTCATTGAAAGAAAAAAGGGTGAGGTTATATCCTATTTGAAATTTGTAATGACACTTTCTGGCGATATCAAAGAAGATTTCAAACCGATATAAGGAGGAGAATAAAATGGCCAAGCAAGAAAAAGAGATTGAGCGTTGGGTGACAATGAACGGTGTCAGAGTTCCTATCTATAAAGACGGTTCAATTGGCGGTCCAAAGGAGCTGCGTGATAAAATAAAAGCGAAGGATAAGAAGGTCCAGAAGCAGGTAGATAGCAGATTCAAGAGTAAAGAGAAATCCAAAGAGGGCAAGAGTTCATTTGATAAGGCTCGTGACCATGAGGTAAGTAATCTGCAGAATGCCAAAGAGAATGTGGATATGTTAAAGGAGCAGCTCAAAAAGCATCCTAACGATACTTATACCGCAGAAATCAAAGCAAGACTCAAGAAAGCGCAGGCTGAGTATAAGAAGCTCCAGAGTGGAGATACTTCTGATTCTAATTTCAAGACCGCTAAAGAGCATGATACTGAGAAGAAGACCAGTAAGAAAGAAACTCCTAATCAGAAAGCTTTTAAAGAAGCTACTGCTAACAGAAAGGCTCATAGAGAAGGAAAGAAACCCCTTCCTTCTTCTTTTGATGATATGACTTCTCAAGAAAGAGAGGAGTGGAGAAAAAAGACTGAGAAAGCAGCTAGGAAAGATGGAGCTACTTCAACAATGAAGGGCAATGAGAAAAATCGGGCTCAGAAGGATATCGCCAAGAATGAAGATATCAAAGAAAAACAGATAGCTAAGAATAAGGCTGAGAAAGACAAGCTGAATGGTAATGAGAATACTTCGGTGGATAAAAACCAAATTAAAAAGAATTTTGGAGCAAGCGCAGCTACAGCTCAGAAGAGAATAAGAGAATATGATTCTCAGGATTTAAGAGAAGTGGCAGAAGAATGTGGATTCAGTTCTTCTCAAATATCCAAGATGAGTACTCAGGAGTTAAAAGCAGCAATACTTGCTATATATACGAGGAAGTGATATGAATGTAATAGAATTAACAAGGAAAGAGAGGATAATAAAAACAAGTGGCAGATAGTAAAAAGAATAAACAGAATACTAAATCCACTAAGAAGAATCTATACGATAATCCAGATAAACCTTTAACACTAAGAGAGCAAGCATTCTGTAGAGAGTATATTAAGAAACCTAATGGCAAACAAGCAGCTACAAAAGCTGGATATGCTCCAAGGACGGCTGCGATAACTGCATCCAAGCTACTAACTCACGCTAATATCAAGAAAAAAATTGGACAATTGACAGAAAAACGCGACATGAAAGCGATAGCTGATGGAGCCGAAGTCATGGAGTATTTAACAAGGGTCATGCGTGGAGAAATCAATGACCAGTTTGGACTTGAAGCCTCTCTGAATGAGAGAACAAAAGCAGCGCAGGAGCTTGCCAAGAGAACAGTGGATATCGATAAGAAGATAGAGCTGAATAAGCAAGGTGTTGTCGATAATCAGATTAACATTAAACTGGATTGGAGTAGATAAAGATTCAAAGCGCCGTGGCCAAGCGGTAAGGCATCGGATTTTGGTTCCGAGTATCGTAGGTTCGAACCCTACCGGCGTTGTGGAGTGATAGCTGAGTGTTACATAAACCAAGAAGATTGTACCCTCCGAAAAAAACCAATCAACTACAAATGTTTGCCAAAAAGAACGCGTCGCAGACAGTTATCACTCCTTTATAGCGGGGTAGAGCAGTTCGGTCAGCTCACTTGGCTCATAACCAAGAGGTCGCAGGTTCAAATCCTGCCCCCGCCATTTGGAGGAAACAATGAATATTAACATACCAATCAAAGAATGTATAGCACCGGTATATGATGACTGGCTCGATGATGTAATGAATCATCGCCACAGCAGATATATACTTCCAGGAGGCAGAGGCAGTTTGAAATCTTCCGTTATAGGAGGAATATCAATCCCTCTGCTGATTGCAGCTTATCCGTTTGCCAACGCTGTATTATTCAGAGATGTAGCAAACACAATCCAAACATCAATCTTTCCGCAGGTCGTATGGGGCATCTATAAGCTAGGCCTCGAAGACCTATTCAAGATTCCCAAGAGTTACAGCACTCCGATAGAGTTCAAGCCTACAGGTCAAAAGATATTCTTCATGGGTCTCGATGACCCTAATAAAGTTAAATCAATCAAAGTAACAGTCGGATATATTGCCATAAACTGGTTTGAGGAGTTGGACCAGTTTGCTGGAGAAGCAGAGCTGAGAAAAGTAACTCAGTCCACAAAGCGAGGCGGTGATATCTTCTGGGATTTCAGGAGCTTCAATCCTCCGATATCCAAGAACAACTGGGCGAATGAGCAAGTAGAAGAATATGAGATACATCCAAAGAAGAATACTCTCGTATTCAAAACAACTTACCTGCAGGTGCCTCCGGAATGGCTCGGACAGGAATTCCTCGATGAGGCTCAGGAGCTGAAAGAGAAGAATCCAAAAGCCTATGAGCATGAGTATCTCGGAGTACCTGTAGGAACCGGTGGTGATGTATTTCCCAATGCAAGTGATTTGGATATGGAGAAGCTCATCGATATAACCGATGGATATGGCAATGTAATCAAGCAGCTGCCTATGTGGCAAACATTCGATGAGATATACAATGGCATCGACTGGGGTTTTGCAAAAGACCCTTTCAGATTTGTAAGGATGTATTTTGACAAGAAGCATCTGGACCTCTACATCTTCGATGAGTATTCCACGGTCAAGACCAGAAACAAGGTTGTGTTCGATATCCTCTACGAAGAAGAGAAGAAGCTTAAGAAGGAAGAGCTTGTTATAGCTGATAGCGCCGAAGAGAAATCAATCGCAGACTTCAAAGCATATGGAGCATTCATCAGAGGAGCCGACAAAGGCCCAGACTCAGTACGATATGGCATCAAATGGCTGCAAGGCCTTCGTAACATCTACATAGACAAGCGCAGATGCCCCGAGACCTATAAAGAGTTTACTCAATACGAATACGAGCAGGACAGAGATGGCAACTTCATCTCCGCATATCCAGATGAGAATAACCACTCTATCGATGCTGTAAGATATGCACTCCAGAAATATGCAAACAGAAAGGGAAATTAATCATGGCAAATTTTGTAATGAGAACAAGCAAACCTCAAAACATCCCGTATTACATCCGCAAAGCCGATGGAGGATATTCAGCAGCTTGCCAAGGAAAGCCTACAGACCCGAATGCAACTGTTCTTGCCAACTGTGTCGGCTATGCGAACGGGCGATTCGCTGAGATAATCGGAAAGCCTTGCATTGAGTATCAGCTTGTTTGCAATGCAGAGAATTTCATCGAAAGAGCCATGGCGATGGGTCTGAAGATATCTCCTAAGCCCACTCTCGGTGGAATCATGGTATGGCAGAAAGGAAGCACGCTGAGTGGTACTGATGGAGCAGGACATGTTGCTGTTGTAGAAGCTATCCTCGATGCTAATACGATATTGACTAGCGAATCCGGATACAATGCCAAGAATGCGTTCTGGACTCAGACCAGAAAGAATAGCAATGGCAACTGGGGTCAGAGCAGCGAATATAAGTTCAGAGGTTGCATTATCAATCCCGGAGTGAGCGAAGGCTATTGGCTCAATGGATATGACTACGCACCGGTGTTTGACCCTACATATTACAAAGAGCATAACGAGGATGTGGCGATGTCAATCTACGGCACAAGCGACCAGATGCTCTGGACACACTTCACGACTTTTGGCATGAATGAGCTGAGACAAGCCAGCGCAGAGTTTGATGCCAAGGCATATAAAGCAAAGTATGAGGACCTACGCGAAGCATTTGATAACAACAACCCCATGTATTACTATCACTACGTAGTATGTGGCAAGGAAGAGATAGCAGAGGGCAAAAGATGAATGATGTAATCACGACTGAACCGGTCTTTACATTTTGGGAAGGCAAGAAACCTGCATATATCGAATTGTGCATGAAGACTTGGAAAGTCAGTTACATAGAACTCAACTACGACAATCTGCGCCAGTTTACAGACCTATCGATTGACAAGCTGAAGAGATTCACTCTTCCTCAGCAAGCAGATTGTATAAGGGTCCATGTGCTGAGAGACCAGGGCGGATATTGGCTAGATGCTGATACGATAATGCGATATGCAGCTCTACCGACAGAGAACATGATTGGATATCCAGAGACCAGAGCGAACACAATCGGATATCTGCATACAAAGCCCTATGAGCCGATGTATCTATTATGGAGCAAATACCAGGACAACATGTTAGAGAATGCCAAGACCCCTGCTAATTGGGATATCATGGGCAATGCATTCACTGATGAGTATGTCAAGAAGAACAAAGACATCACGATTGCATCGGTCAAGAAATCATGGCCCGAGACCTACATGATGAATGGTGTATCTAGATGGGATAAGTATCGTAGGTTTTGGTTTGAGAAAGATTATCACTTAGCCGACTTGGATACGGCTCCGCTGCTGATGCTGCATAACTCCTGGACCCCTAGTTGGTATAAGGAGCTGAGAGAGCAAGAAGTATTAGCCTATAACTGTACATTATCCAATGTGTTAAAGGAGATGCTATTATGAAATACATAATCATGTGTGGCACCAATAATCCAACATTTGATGAGCCAAGGCAGCTCACAAGGATAAATGATGAACCGATAGTTGCCAGGACGATACGCTTACTCAGAGAAGAAGGAATCGATGACATAGCAATCAGCTCCAATGACCCTAGGTTCGATGGATTCGGAGTAGAGGTCTTACATCACGAGAACACTTTCAATTATTGGAAGCATATAGGCAGATGGGTCGAAGCCTTCTATCCGACCGATGAGCCTACTTGTTATCTCTTTGGAGATGTCGTATATTCAAGACATGCAATACAGACGATAATTAATGGCTCTACAACTGATGTCGAGTTTTTTGCATCGGCTCCACCATTTGCCAAGAACTATATCAAGCGATGGGCTGAGCCTCTTGCATTCAAGGTCGTAGACCAGAAGCATTTCAAAGAAGCAATCCAGCTTGTTAAAGACTTTGCAGAGCAGGGATTATTTTGTCGAGAGCCTATCGCATGGGAATTATGGCAAGTGGTTAAACAGACTCCGCTCAATCAGATTGATTATACAAACTATACGGTCATCAATGATTATAGCTGCGATATCGATGAGCCTTTAGATGCAGTCAAGCTGCAGGAAAGGATTAACGAATGCCAAGATACTTGATACATACATATCCGGGACGATTGCATTATGTCGAAGCATATCTCAAACCTTCGATGATAGCTCAAGGCATTGCTGAAGAGGATATCCAAATCTACAACGATGCAAATGGAGAAGGCAACCTTGAAGCATGGCTCAAATCATGTGAGCAGCTAGACCCCGAAATAGATGGCACCTGGCATCTCCAAGATGATGTATTAATCTGCAAGGATTTCAAGGAGAGAACAGAAGAGTTTGATGTAGGACTGGTCTGCGGATTCGGTAGCAAGCTATATGACGACATTGGCAAAGCGGGATATAAGCCGGTTGAAAGTATCTGGTGGTCATTTCCTTGCATCAGGATTCCAAATAAGATTGCCATTGATGCTGCGAGATGGATACGCTCGGATATCATCGGCAATCCGGTCTATGCGGATTACTGGAAGAAAGGCGTCCATGATGACTGGTGTTTCAAGATGTATATCAAAGCGATGCATAAGAAGATGGTCGTATTGAATTTAGCTCCAACACTTGTTGAGCATATCGATTGGCTCCTGAAAGGGTCAAGCTGGTCGAAGAGAACTAAGATATGCAGGTCACTTGATTTTGAAGACGAAGACCTTGTTAAAAAACTGAGTCAACAACTTAGAGCTGAGGAAAGGAGATTAACAGGATGCAAGGAGCCTATCAATGCTTTCATTGTGGACACTACAGTGTGGTCTGGGATTCCGACTTTAACCTCGATGAAATAGGAGAGTCTGGAGAAGGAGTAGCTCACCTGTGTCATTGTTGTCATTGCGGAGCAGAGATTCAGTATATAGTGAGGGATAAAGAAGAATCACAAGAGGAGCAGTGATTTTTTGGATTTAATTCTATTGAGGTTTATTGTATAATAAACAATAGAGGTAAATGAATATGTCACTATGGTCATTGATTTCAACAAAACTAAAGGAGATACTGAAGAAGATGATTGGCGGAAGAACGATTGAACAAACGCTACATGTAACTCCTATCATGTCTTCGCAGATGGAAAATGCGATAGAGGAATGGAGCGCCATGTATAAGAATCAAGCGCCGTGGTTAAAGGAGCCAACAGACTATGACCCTGTTAGGATTGTATCTCTTGGACTCCCTGCTCTGATTGCGAGTGAGAAAGCAAGGACAGCGCTGCTTGAAATGGAGAGTGAAATAACAACTCCCACAAAAGAGGTTGAGAAGGAGAATCCGGATTATACTGAGCCCGAGCCCGATGAATATGGCAATCTGGTTCCTTCGATGGAGCCTAAAACTATCATTGAGGATAAACCGGTCTCTGATACAGCAAGAGCTGAATATCTTAATGAGCAGTATAAGAAGCTCAAGAGAAAACTTCGCACTCAGATTGAGTATGGCATTGCCAAAGGCGGACTTGTTATCAAACCCTATCTTGTAGCAAATCCGGTAGAGAAACCCGAAGAGGGTGATAAGAAACCCAAGAAAGCAAAAGATGGCAAGGGAGAAAAGGTCGATTGGCAGATGGAGTTCGATTTCATCCAAGCTGATAACTTCTATCCTCTTGCATTCGATGCTAGCGGTCAGATTACAGAAGCTGCATTTATCCAGACTCAGACTGAGAAAGATATCATTTTCAGGAGACTCGAGTATCATAAGTGGCAGAATAATACGGTCACGATTATCAACAAAGCTTTTAAATCCTCCAATAAGGATAACCAAGGTGGAGATACAAGCGGGGTTGATTTAGGACAGGAAGTTCCTCTGACGGTAGTATCCAGCTGGAAGGATTTGAAAGACAAGGTTGTTATCAAGAATATCCAGAAACCTCTGTTTGCATATTTCAAGATGCCCGAAGCCAATACGATAGACACCAGCTCACCTCTTGGAGTATCCGGATATAGCAGAGCTGTGAGCCTCATCAAAGATGCTGATATGCAGTATTCCAGACTCCTTTGGGAGTACGAAGCAGGTGAGATGGCAATCGATATTGACCGTGATGCTATGAGCTTCCAGGAGGACGGCAAGGGCAATTATCACACAAGACCTAATCACATGCAGGCAAGACTCTTCAGAAAGGTCGACCTTGGTGAATCCGATACCTATCAGCCTTATGCTCCGACCCTTCGTGATGCCTCATTTGTCCAAGGCCTTAATACAATCTTGATGAGGATAGAAGATGTCACCGGTCTTTCGAGAGGAACTTTGTCAGATGCAGCTACTGAAGCAAGAACCGCTACGGAGTTAAAAATCCTCAAGCAGCGTTCTTATCAGACTAATGCAGACATCCAGCAGGCGATTGAAGATACACTCAGAGATGTTATCTACATCATGAATGCGTATTGTGACCTTTATGAAATCACCAAGGAAGGTGAGTATGATGTGAGCTTCGAATGGGATGATTCAATCATCGTTGATGTAGATACTGAGCTTGGCAAGAGAATCACGCTCATGCAGAACGGATTGTCAAGCAAGGTTGAAACCAGAATGTGGTATTTCGGAGAGACTAAGAGACAGGCTGAACAAGCACTCAAGGAAGCCAGCGAAGAATCACTGCAAGATGCTGAGAATGACATGATTCTTAATTCGAACAACGATGACCGTGAGTTTAATTTCGGCAAGAAGAATAACAACAAGGATAAAAAAGATAAAGGAGAAGAAGAATGACACTACAAACTTTCTTATCAACCTTTAAGACCGAAGGTGTTCAGATAACCGTTGTAGATAATAATGAAGAACTCATCACATTTAATGCTAGCGGATATCACTACCTTGAAGATACCCTCGAAGCGAGAGTTATCAAAGAGTGGTTCATCACGAATCCTACTCGTGTAAAAGTTGTACTCCAACCCTAAATCACAGACTAAGGAGGAATAAGAAATGATAAAGGTAACAAGCATATCACTCAATCCTGAGACGAAGAAAGCAACCGTATCTCTTTTCGCAGATACGAAGGCTGAAATCACTGGCACTCTTGATATCCAGGGTTTTCCTGCGGGATATGAGATAGACTTCGGAAGCTCTGTAATGACTGCCTCTGGTGAGCTGGCATTCATGAAATCAGACGGAACCTGGAATTGGACTTAATGAGGAGGTGAGTTAAAATGGCACTTAAACCGGAAGAAGTATTAGCCATAAGTGAGAAATTTACAAAAGACTCACTCGTTGGAGTCGGAGCATTAAAAGGTGTTCCTTGTCAGATTCAGAGCATTGTTAATATCACCGGCGGACATCGCGTCACTTATGTATGGGTAGATACCGATAATGTAGAGCATACCGATACGATGGATGTAATGGATGGAGCCAAGGGTGATAAAGGCGACAGAGGAGACAGAGGTGCGATTGGACCTCAAGGAGCGCAGGGAATACAAGGTGTTCAAGGACCTGCTGGAGTAAAGGGTGATACCGGACTTACAGGACCTACTGGACCTCAAGGCGTACAGGGCATTCAAGGTATCCAAGGACCTAAGGGTGATGATGGATATCCTTTCTTGATTTATAAGCAGTATGATGACATCTCAGAATTTAATGCATCTGATTTTCCCGAGATTGGACTTATGTTCATGGTCATGCAGGAGGATTACGACCCTGAAGACCCTTCTCAGTCAATCGGATATCCCGTTTACAGATACACCGGTTCTGGCACTCCTCCTTATTCACTTGTAGTTCATCTTGCATCACAAGGTGTTAAGGGTGAGAAAGGTGACAAGGGTGATACCGGAGCGCAAGGTGTTCAAGGCGAAAAGGGCGATAAAGGAGACAAGGGCGACAAGGGAGATAAAGGAGATACTGGTGCACAAGGTATCCAAGGTGAGCAGGGAATCGGAATGCCCACAGGCGGAGCAACAGGTCAAGTAATCGTAAAATCTTCTAATGCAGATTATGATTTTGGATTTTTGACAATCGCAGATACTGTTCGTCCCGGACTTAAACAGCCTGTCGAATCAAATGCAGTAGCACAAGCAATCAATCAAGCATTGACGAGCGTTTACACTCCTCGTGGAGATTTGTATTGTGCAGACCTCACAAGTGAGTTGCTGATTGAAGCAAATGTCGGAAATGTCTATGAGATGGCAGACAGCGGAACAACCACCGCTCTATTCATACAGGGCGCAGGCATTCCCATATCAGCAGGCAATAACGTAGGAATTATCAATGCTGGTCCTGATACCTATATGTTTAACTACATGGGCAATTCATTCGACCTGCATGATTATCAGAAGAAAGACCTTGCAACGCCTTTGGTTATAGGGGGAATAAGTCAGGCTACTGTTGAAGAGGCATTAGGAAAGTTATCAAATTTCTATATTCCGCAGAAATGGTATTCCACAAGTGCATCTCATGCAGAGTCAAACAGAAAGACCGTCTTGGAAAGCATATTCAATAATAATGCCTACATGTCTGCTATGTCACAAGGCTTTAATGGTATGGCATGTGCTCGTTTCAATGGAGTATACTTTTCATACCTTGCAACGCTTTTGACCTCAAGTTCCATAGCGGTTCTTGAATGGTGTGAAGAGTTGGGAATGCTGAATAGATGGTCTATTACCAAGGCTGACAATGTGTGGACAGCAGCGTGTGATGGACCTGCCTATGAGGACACCTATTCCACTTCCGAAACCAAGACCAACAAGGTGTGGATAGATGGTAAGCCGATTTATAGGAAAGTGTCGGGATTATTTACTAAAGGTGGCACAGTAACGGAATCATTTCCACGCTCAGGCTATGATACTATTGTGGATGTTCACGTAGTGGCTGCAAATCACAATAATAATACTGGTGGCGGTAACTTCTCTGGACAATATGCCGCAAGCGATTTTTGGATTATGGCGTATATCGACACTAGTTCAAATCTTATTCGAAGTAATACAGGTAGTGGTGTACCGAATGGTGCAACTTGGAGAGCTGTTGTTGAATACACCAAGACCACAGATTAAATCACAAGGGCAATCTGAAATATGTTATCAGAAAATGCTATTGACAATTTAATGCAACCAATTATTGATAGACAAGAATCAATCAATACTTATGTTGTTGAAACGATTGCAAAGAGGGTGAAAGAGATTGGACATCTTTTGCCCTCTGATGTCTATAAGTTGGAGAGAATCCTGAAATCGGGAGCTGATGTAAGAAAGATAAACAAGATGATTGCAAAGCTCACCGGATTGAATGAGAAGCAGATAAAGCAGCTCATTAAAGAGGTGGCAAAGGATGCTTATATAGATACTAAGCCTTACTATGATTATCGTCAGAAGCCCTTTATCCCATTTGAGGCTAATATAGAACTCCAGCAAGCTGTTAAAGCAATAGCAAAGCAGACCGCAGAGACTTATATCAATCTATCGAATGCGCGGGCATTTATGATACGAGATAGGAAGAATCCAAAGAAGCTGATTCCTACTAAGATATCCAAGACATATTACTCAGTTGTAGATGAGGCGGTCCAAGCAGTAACTACCGGAGCCATCGATTATAATACAGCGATGCGCAGGACGATGAAGCAGCTCTCAGAAAGTGGCATCAGAACTGTATCTTATGATACTGAGAGCGGAAGAGTCTATACGCAGCAACTTGATGTAGCCGTGAAGAGAAATCTGATGGACGGTATCAGACAGGTTAACCAAGCTGTCCAGGATATCACCGGAGAGCAGTACGGAGCAGATGGCAAAGAAATCACAGTCCATGAGATGTCAGCTCCTGACCATGAACCGGTCCAAGGTCATCAGTTCACGAACGAGGAATATGAGAAGCTGCAGAATGATAAGCCTTTCCAGGATATCGATGGAGAGAAATTCGAAGCTATAAAGAGACCTATTGGACATTATAATTGTCGACACTTCACATACTCGATAATCATCGGAGTAAATAAACCCAATTTTACAAAGAAACAACTCGAAGAGATGAAGAAGCGGAATCACAAAGGCTATACCGATAAGAGCGGAAGACATCGAACTCTATATGAGTGTAGCCAGGAGCAGAGAAGGCTTGAACGAGATATCAGACAAGCAAAGCGTGATATAATGACCGCTCGTGAATCTGGTGATACTGAGTTTGAAAAAGAAGCAAGAGCAAAACTATCAAGACTACAGAAAGCCTATAATGCCTTCAGCGAAGAATGTGGTTTGTCCCGAAAGATGAATAACTGCAAAGTTGAAGGATTTAAAAAATAACAAAATAAAAGTGTTATACTATTTATCTTTTGTGGATTAGTGTTAAAATATATTTAAGAGGGCAATGATATGGATGCAAATATTACGGTGGCACTCATAGGCGGAGGCTGTTCATTACTTGGAGTAATGATATCCAATTCTTTAAGTAATCGAAGAGTCGAAAATCAGCTTGAGAAGGCCAATGCGGTTATGGAAACAAAGTTTGAGATGTATCAGAAATCTACGGCAGAGAAATTTGATGCCCTCACTGAAGAGGTTAAGAAGCATAACAACTTTGCCTCCCGGATGCCCGTTGTTGAAGAACAGATAAAAGTAATCAACCATAGACTTGCAGATTTGGAGGAAAAATGAACATAACATTTTTTGTATCAGCCCTTGCGATTATCGCAGCTACTACCGCATTGACCGTGGAAGGTATTAAGAATATCCTCAAGTCAATGGAGAAAGATTGCAATGCAACTGTTCTTGCAGCAATCATATCAGTAGTTCTTGCAGTAGGAGCTTCAATCGGATATGTCATTTACACAGCTACTCCGGTTACTGCTCCCTTGATTGTTTTGATTATCGCATTCTCATTTCTTTCATTCCTTTGTGCCACTGTCGGATATGACAAAGTGATGAAGGAGATAATCGAGAAGTTAACTAAAAAATAATCACCGAGAGGTGTTTATTATATAACTCTAGCGTAAAGAGATATAAAGAAACGCTCATTCAGCGCAGACTGTAATGCGCGGTTATAAATAACAGAGATAAAGAATGGAGGCAATTGAATGAAGGATGTAAAAGAACTTTTTGACCAGGCAGAAGACGGTGTTCTTAGCTATGAGCAGTTTATGGACCTTGTTAAGAATAACAATGTTAAGCTCGTAGACCTCAATGAGGGCGGATATGTATCCAAGAACAAGTTCGAATCAGAACTCGAAGCCAAGGCCAAGGAAATCGAAACCCTTAATGGTACGATTTCAACTCGTGACACTGACTTGGAAGCACTCAAACAGCAGCTTGAAGCAGCAGGAGCCGATACATCAAAGCTCACTGAACTGCAGACCCAGCTCGAGACCCTTCAGGGTAAATACGATGCGGATTCTAAAGCATATAAGAAGCAGCTCTCTGAGCAGGCTTATCAATTTGCAGTAAAAGAATTTGCAGGCACCAAGAGCTTTTCAAGCCAAGCCGCGAAGAGGGATTTCATCCAGTCAATGATTGCAAAGCAGCTCAAGATGGAAGGGAATTCAATCCTCGGAGCCGAAGATTTCGCTAAGTCATATGAAGAGGCAAATGCTGATGCATTCATGACTTCTTATGATGACGACTTCGACGATGATTACGATGAAGACCCTAAACCCCAGTTTGTAAGCTCTACACCGGGAGCTGATGATGCACACACTCCCGACCCTACAGGCGGATTTTTGAATGCATTTCATTTTACTCCGGTGAGACCTATACCACAAGAATAATGGAGGAAAAATATTATGGGAGCACCCGCAAACAACGGCGGCACTAGCATGCCCGCACTTAACTACGCAACCGAGTATAGCAGAGCCCTTTCCCAGATGTGGCCCTACATGCTCAACTTCGGAGCACTCTACTCTACCCCTAACAACAACAGATATCGCTGGATTAATGCGAAGACCATCGAGATTCCCAGCATTTCTACCACCGGTCGTGTTGATGCTGACAGAGACACTGTAGCATTCGCACAGAGAAATTACGACAACGCGTGGGAGACCAAGACTCTCAAGAATGAGAGAAAGTGGTCCACTCTCGTACATCCTATGGATGTCGACCAGACCAACATGGTTACTACCATCGCTAACATCACGCAGGTATTCAACGAGGAGCAGAAGTTCCCCGAGATGGATGCATACACCGTATCCAAGCTCTTCACTGATTGGCTCACCACCAGGAATCCTCGTACTCAGGAGCTTCACACTCCCGATACCACTGCACTTACCGTTTCCACTATCCTCGGAGTATTCGATGACCTCATGCTCAAGATGGATAACGCAATGGTTCCTGCAAACGGCAGAATCCTTTATGTCACTCACGAGGTTAACACCATCCTCAAGAATGCAGACAAGATTTCTCGCTCGATGGATATCACTTCCGGACCCAATGCAATCGACCGCAGAGTGAACAGACTCGACCAGGTTACTATCGTTCCTGTTCCTGCGACTCTCATGAAGACCGCTTACGACTTCACCGTAGGCTACAAGCCCAAGGCATCTGCAAGCCAGATTAACATGTTCCTTGTTCATCCTCTTGCAGTCATCACTCCCGTATCCTACACCTTCTCAAGACTTGATAATCCCAATGCTCTTTCTGAAGGCAAGTACGTTTACTACGAGGAGTCCTTCGAGGATGTCTTCATTCTTAACAAGAAGAGCGATGCAATCCAGTTCAACATCACTGAGGGCGGCAGCTCCAGCGGAACTTGATAGGAGGAACCATGCAGACTGTAGAAGTAAGAAGCGGCAACAAGTATCTGACCATTCCGGTTGATGAAGTCGACAGATATGTTGCAAAGGGCTACGATGTAGTAGATGCGAGTGGCAAGGTCGTTGTCAAGAGCATCCCTTCGGATATCAATGTCTTAAAGGCTGAGTATTCAAAGGCGCTGGACGAGATAAAAGCACTCAAGTCCAAGGTTGTAGAACTTCAATCTGAGCTTGCAGAACTTAAGGCTCCTAAAGCGGCTCCCGAACCCGAGGAAGTCGAAGTAGAAGAGGTCGAAGTTCCCGAGGTAGAAATTGCAGGTGAACCTGTTGATGAGCCTCCGGTCCTTACATCGAGTAAGACCAAGAGCAGCAAATCCAAGAGCAGCAAGAAGAACTAATCTGAAAGGTGGTGGATTTCAATGTATCTCACATATGCAGAATATCAGAATATGGGCGGTGCCTTGGATGAAGCCACCTTTAATGATTTAGAATTCGAAGCTGAAGCTCTTGTCAACTGGTATACATTCAATCGACTCAAGAAGGATACAACTTTTCCCGATGAGTTGAAGAGATTGATGAAGTACTTAATTGGTCTTGCGTATTCCAAATCCGGAATCATAAACGCAAGTGGTAGCGGGGCAGTAGATACTCAAAAGACAATCGCATCTCAGTCCAATGATGGAGTATCCATTAGTTATAACATTCTTAGTGCTAAGGACTTGATGGATTCGGTTAAATCAGAAAGCCAAGATGCGATTGACAAGTATCTGCAAGGCGTTATGAATGAAGCAGGTAGATTGCTGTTGTACAGAGGAGTATATCCCGATGAGTAAACCCGGATATCCTGTATGGTGGGAAACCACAGTCACAATTTATAACAAGTTCACTGATGCGCAGACAAACTTAGTGACTTGGTATAGGCAGGTGATTACAGACTGCTTCTGGCAATTAAGTGGACAGACTGTTCAGATTGGCGAAGTCACTCTCGATTCAAAATCAGTTGTATGTAGAATCCCGAAGGACAATAGATTCCTTGAAAAGCAGGATTGGATAAAAATCCCAAATGACCAGATGAAGAACTATTTCACAATCGGTCAAGGAGATATCATCGTTAAAGGGATTTGTGAAGAAGAGATTGATGAGTATACCAAAGGACATAGGTCAACAGATTTACTTGGACGCTACAGGAATTACCAAGCCTGCATGGAAATCTCTGAATATTCAAACAATACTGGAAGAGGCAGAAATAATGAGCATTATCTGACAAGAGGAAAATGAATGGCAAGCATCACGGTTAAAATTGATAAGCGAACTGTAAATAAGAAATTACTTCGCCAACTAAAGGAAGTTAACAATCCTTCGACCATGCTTGCCATTTACAATACTCTTGCCAAGAAATGCGACCCTTACGTTCCTTTCTTGGAAGGTCCTCTGTCTCAGACAGTGAGAATAAGTTCAGAAGGTGTCCGTTATATCCAACCCTACGCTAGATATCAGTATTATGGCGTAGGATTTAATCATACTAAGGACTTTCATCCCCTGGCTTCGGCTATGTGGGATAAAGCAATGTTAAGAGACCATCGACTTGAGTTCAATCAAGAAGTTAAAGATATCATAGTATGGAGGATAAAGCAGAGTGGATAAGAATCAAGCGATAATTGATTTCCTTCTTCAATGTCCTACAGTAGCTGCGAATCCGGTATTCTTCAATTTCTTGAAAGTTGATGATGACGATAAGCAGATTGTGGCTCAGTCAAATGACCGGACCCTCAATAGGACTTTTGTTGATGGAAGTGTTTCAAAAAGATTTACATTCACCCTCATGGATTTCCGGTCGGTGAGTTATGAACCTTTGCCAAAGGTAGCAGGAAAGACAAGTGAGAATGTCGAAGAGATGTTCGATGTCCAAGGAATTGTGGATTGGATTGAACAACAAGCTGACTTGAGGAATTATCCGAACTTCGGAGCCGAATGTCAGATAGATTCAATGCAGACCACTTCCGACACTCCTAATTTAAACGGCGTTGACACAAGCGTGACGCCCGCTTTGGCTAAGTACAGCATCACAATACAGATAGATTATATTGACCTATCTAAATCGGTATGGCAAAGTAATTAAAGGAGGAAAAGATTATGGCCGCTCAAACCGTAATAAAGCAGATTAATCTCAACAAGGGACAGAGAGCAGAACGTAAACTTCTCATCACCGTTGCAGAGTGGACTGAAAATACTCTTGATGGCACCACTCCCGGCACTGAGACCGTAAGAGAGCTGCTCGGCACCCGTACCGAGGATTCAGCAATCGAGTATAATCCTGATATCCAGGAGAGTACCGATATCCTTGGCAATAACTACACTGATGTTAACAAGACTCAGCCTTCTCAGCAGTTTGACCCCTTCCTTATCCTTGGTGGTTCCAGACTCGGAGCATTCCTTGATGATATCAGACGCAGAAACGCTCTTTCCGAGCTGCAGCAGTTCACCATCTATGTAATCACTGCATACAAGGGAACTGAAGGAGCTTATGAAACCGAGAAGCATGCTGATTGCTCAATCACTTATGACAGTATCGGTGGAGATGCAAACGTGAACTTCCCTATCACCGTTCACTTCAGCAATAAGATTACCACCGGAACTGTTGACAAGATTGCACCAGATTTTGCATTCACGCCCGACATTACCGTTTAATCAACAGGAGGAAATATGGCACTCACGGACATCAACAAAACTGAAGATAATATCATTGACATTAATATCGAAGGAATCAAGAAACAGAGATTCCGTATTAATGGCGACCCCAACTCAATCATTGAACTCAATCTCTCCGATTTCGGCATATATGAAAGACTTGAAAAGGGAATGGCAAAGCTTCAGGATGAGATGTCCAAGATTGCCAATATTTCCGAAGATGATGACCAGATGATGGAGAAGATGCGCGAGGCTAATACGGCGATGTGCGAGTGGATGGATTACATCTTTGATTCACCTATCAGTGAAGTCTTCTCTAAGGGCGGAACGATGTATGACCCTAAAGATGGCATGTTCAGATATGAGCATATCTTGGACACTCTCACCAAGTTGTATACCAACAACATCAATGCTGAGTACAAGAAGCTCAAGGCTCGTGTTCAGAAGCATACAGAAAAATACACAGGCGGTAAGAAGAGCAAGTAAATGTATAATTTACAAACTTCTATAAATATTAATGGAGCATCATTCGGAATTCGGAATAAAGGAGATTTCCGGATGGTGCTCGATTGTTTTAAAGCTCTAAATGATATCGAGCTGAGTAAATCAGAAAGAGTGTATGCCTCTTTAATTATCTTCTATCAAGATTTCGATAGCCTAGAGGATTTGCTGCAGCAAAAAGATATCATAAATGAACTTCAATCCGAGATGTTTCAATTCTTTAACGGAGGAGATGAGGAAGTTCCAAGTAATACTCATAACATCAATGTTATTGATTGGGATAAGGATTCAAATTTAATCTGTTCGGCGATAAACAATGCAGCCAATAAGGAGATACGAGCAGAAGAGTATATCCATTGGTGGACATTCCTGGGATATTACATGGCTATAGGAGAATGTTTATTGAGTCAAGTAGTATCCATCAGATACAAGATAGCTCGTAATGAGAAGCTTGAAAAGTATGAAAAGAAATTCAAGCAAGAGAATCCTCAATACTTCAGTATGGATATGAGGAGTGCCGAGCAGAGAGAAGCAGATGAATACATCAGAAAGTTATGGGGTGATTCATAATGGCAGATACCGATGTTATATTGACAGTGGACCTCGATGTTCAGGATGCAGAAAAAACAGCAGCTCAACTCCAGAAAGAAGTTGAGAATATTTTTAGTTCTCGTTCTGGTAAACAATCTGCTAGACTCACTTCTCTTGAAAATCAGTTAAAGCAAGCTCTTCAGAAAGTAACTGACCTGCGCCAAAAGATGCAAGATTTAGCTGATACTCAAATTCCTACCGAGGATTATGCTAAATTAACTAAGAGTTTAGAAGAATGGGAGAAGAAGGCAGACCAAGCTATTGAAAAAATGGGTCAGCTTGAAGAATCTGGTAAGGATATCATAGACCCTAAAACTGGAAATTTTATTCCTAAATACGCTCAATGGGTTCATCAGTTAGAGCAAGCAGAAACTGCTACTGGTGAGATTTCTAGGCGTATGAAAGAAATGGAAAACAAGGGAACTGCTTTTACTTCAGGAGCAGATACTACCGAATATCAACAGTATGAACAGGAATTGGATACCGCTAATGATAAAGTAAAGCAACTCATCATTAGACATTCTGAACTTGCAGGAGTAGGTGGTAAAGCATTCTCTGTAGCTCTTAAAGGAGCGCAAGCCTTAAAAAATGCTTTTACTAAGTTAATATCCGGGATTAAGAAAGCAGTATCCGCTTTCAAGAATTTAAGAAAATCGACCGGAGGAGTAAATACTTCATTCAAATCCATGCTGAAAAATATTCTTCGCTTTGGATTAGGTATCGGGTCGGTTTATATGCTTATTAACAAGTTGAGAAGCGCAGTTAAAGAAGGCTTCTCTAACATGTATAAGGATAATAAGAAATTCAAGGATTCAGTTGATAGCCTTAAGGGCTCTTTAACTACTTTAAAGAATGCCTTTGCATCAGCTTTCCAGCCCATTGTGAGTATAGCAATCCCTTATATCCAAAAGTTAGTTGATTGGATGACTCAGCTGATGGACCAGATTGCAAGATTTGTAGCAGCTGCGGTCGGACAGAAGTATTACATGAAAGCTATCAAGCAAACCGGTAAAGCTGCAGAGAAAGCAAAAAGACAGCTGGCAGGATTTGATGAATTGAATGTTTTGTCTTCCCAAGGTAATGGTGGAGGTAAAATGTTTGAGGAGGTTCCCATCGACGAAGAAAAGATAGACCTTCTTGAAAAGCTCAAAGAAATCGTTGCTCAGATGGAATCTGTAGGAGCAAAGGTTGGCACCGCTATCAGAGATGCGTTAAATTCGATAGACTGGGATAATATCAGACAATATACTAATCTTATTGCTGAGGGCATTGGCAACTTCATTAACGGCCTTGTAAGAGTAGAAGGTTTAGGAGAGGCTATCGGTAGAACCTTTGCAGAAGTACTTAATACTATAATGCAATTCAAACAGACTCTCTTTGATACCATTGATTTTGAAGATGTCGGTAGATTCTTTGGCAATATAGCTCAGTCCTTTGTAGAAACATTTGATTGGAAAGGTCAGGGTCATTTAATTGCCACTGAAATCAATTCAATTGCCGAGGCGATTAAAGGATTTTCAGAAACCTTTGATGGATTTACTCTGGGATTTTCATTCGCTGATATGCTTAATCAGTTTTTCTATGACATTGATTGGAATATGATTAAGCAGGCGATTTCTGGAGTTATTCAGGATTTGATGGGAATTCTAAATGGATTTATCAATGAATTTGATTTCGGTGCTCTTGCATCTACTATCTCAAATGCACTATCCACTGCTTTAACTGCAATTGAAACCTTCTTAACTTCAGATATTGATTTTGATAAGATAGGTGAAGGAATTGTTGATTTGATATCTAATGTTGATTGGATTGACTTATTAATACAAGTAGCTGGTGTTATTGCTACTGCATTATTGCGTACCATTGAATATGCACTTGAACTTCTTTGGGGCATGGCAGCTGGAATCTTTGATAATCTAGCCAATTTATTTGAAGAAATGGGATGGGATTCAGTAGCCGGATTTTTCAAAGGTATGGCTGATAATTTAAGAACATCAATTCAGGCGGTTAAGGATTGGTTCAATCAGTATCTTATCATACCTTTCAAAGAGTTCTTTGGTATTCATAGTCCTTCCACTCTATTTGCAGATTTCGGTAAGATGTTAATTTTAGGATTAGTTCAAGGTATCCGCAATGCTTTGGGATTGGTAGGAGAAATCTTAACGGCATTGAAAACTAAATTCCTTGAAAAATTCCAAGAAATTAAGCTTGGAGTTATTGATATTGTTAAGAAGCTTTGGGAAGGAATCAAGGCCCCTATCAACAGTATCATTGGAGGATTCGAATTTCTGGTTAACTGCGTAATCAGAGCAATTAACAAAATGATTGATGCGATGAATGGATTGTCCTTTGATATCCCGGATTGGGTTCCTGAAATAGGAGGAAGTAGTTTTGGATTTTCAATCCCTACTCTTAATGAGATATCAATTCCTAGGTTGGCTCAAGGAGCAGTTATCCCTCCTAATCAGAGATTTCTTGCAATGCTGGGAGACCAGAAGAGTGGTACTAATGTAGAAGCTCCTCTTACTACAATTCAGGAAGCTCTTGTAGGAGCACTTCAGCAGATGGGATTTGGAGATTCTGGACAACCTATAAATATCTATCTTGGAACTGAGAAGATTTACTCAGAAATCAGAAAGATGGAAAAGCGTAATGTATTAATGGGAGGTTGATATGGCAGAGTTAAACATCATTTCAATTGGACAGGTTCAGCTTCCTGCTCCCATGACATATGAAGTTGAATATAATGATTTGGATTCAGAAGATACAGGACGTTCAGAGGATGGAATGCTTCATAGAAAGAGAGTCCGTAGTAGAGTTGCCAAGATAAAATTAGGATGGGAGCAGTTGACTACTGAAAAAGTAGATTTGATTCTTAACGCTACTGCTCCCGATTCATTCCAGGTTACTTATTACTTTGGCACCCAAAAGACTGCTACTATGTACGCAGGAACACCAAGTCTTAAATTACTGCATGTCAACCAGGGTAAAGCAAAATGGAATCTTAGTTTTGATTTAATTGAGTTTTAGTCTATAATAAGATTAAGAGGACAATTTATGTATCCGGTATCAAACACTTTTAAAGATTATATCAAACGCAACACAGTGTCATACTATTGGTATGGCACTATTGTTGATAAAGACTCGAATACGTATGACCTCGATGATACTAACATTGTCAAGAATGCAGGTAAGCTTACAAGAAGAACTGGCACTGATAAACTTGCTATCGGAACTACCTGCGCATCTGAGCTTGAAATGAACTTGTATTTAGACGTTGATAGATATAAGTTGTTTGGAGCCACTATCACTCTTTATTTTCGTCTTTATGAAGGTGTAGATGCTAATCAACAGCCTATCTATGAAGATGTTCCGATGGGAATTTATACTATCTCTGAGTGCAATCAATCAAACGGCAAGCTGAGCTTATTAGCTTATGATGACATGGTTAAACTCGATGATGTAACATTCTCAGTAGCAGAGCATACTTCGATTCAAACTCCATATGAGTGGTTAGTGCAGATATGCAATGCATGTGGAATTCAATTAGGCAACACATCAGCTCAGATACAGACGATGACTAACGGCACACGAAAAACAGGATTCGCTGATTGTGTAGCTGATACTGCAACATGGCGTGATGTGCTTAGTCGTATATCTGCATATCTTGGTGGATATGCTTATATAGGCAGAGATGGAAAACTTTATATCGGTCATTACACTGCTCCTTATATTGATACAGTATCTGCGAGCTTTCGTTCATCTTCTCAGTTGTCAGATTTTAGAACTACATACAATGGACTTTACGCAGTTTACAAAAACGATGGAGTGCAAGAGTATGTATCAAATGAAAATGAAGAAGGACTTATTCTTGATTTAGGAACTAATCCTTTCTTACAATTCTCAGATGATTCAAACAGACATGACGCATTGCAAGCTATCATCGATGAGTGGAATGGAGTGTACTACGTACCTTACGATTCATCGATGCCTGCTATGCCTCATTATGACCCTGGTGATGTCTTAAAGTTTGTTGACAATCAAGCAGATGAATATGACTATGGTGCCATCACAGAAATCATATACAATATAGGCAGTCAAACATCAGTTACATGTTCTGGCGATAACCCTCGTTTAGCAGAAGCTCAAGATAGATTTACTAAGACACTTGCAGGTCTTTCATCTGAGTATTCGAGCGGACAGGAAATCGGAACAAAGAATTTCTGGTTGATTCATACAAACGTCATTGCAAATAACAATATTGGCAATTCTAAGACATTAGTTGCAAAGATTGAGTTTGACCAAAAAACTGATGTTCAGCGAATGGGCTTCATGTTCGATTGTGATGGAACTTTATCAGCTTCGGCAGTTATCAAAGTTGAAATGACAGTGGACGATGAAGTTGTTTGGACAGAAGAGTATACGGAAAGAAGATTAGCTGGTAAGATTCCTTTTCCTCATAACATGGGACAAAGAATAACAGGTAAAGGTGAGCATGTTGCAAAAGTCTACATGACAGTTACAGATTCAGCTTTGAAATGGAGTGAATTAGCATGAGCTATACTATTGAAAATTTGAGCTTTACAATCTTCGGCTCAGGACATGATGCAACACTGCTTGATTCAGGTGATGGAGAGATTCAAGTGTTTTCACATCCTTTTGTGCCACTTGACTCAGTACATTATGCAGGCATGTGGTATTTCACTGTTGCTGATGAAAACGGTGAGCCGATGGACGCTGTAAAAGATGACTTGGCTCATTGTGAGTTTACTCCTGCTATCGGTGATACGTTTGATACCGAGGGTGATGTCACTGTTGAATGCCATTATTACAGGGAGTATATTAATCCCGAGTCAACTATTGTAGTTGAAAAAACAGTACGTCAGAAGATAACTGTTGTTGACCACGGCACAGTAGTAAATGCCGCTCATTATAACAATTCGTGGAATGAGAATATTCGTTGTGACATTTATTCGGATGGATATGTTTTCTTTAGACCTATGACTACAACAGAAGTTGGCGCATATCCTTATGTGACCGATGTGTCAAGTGGCATGGTTAAAGTATCATCTATTCCTTGGCGAGCAAATAGACTTGGAAGAAACGGAGTGCCTCTGCTAAAAGGAACTGCATTTAACGACCTTTCAGAGTTTGAGTATGCAGATGTCAGTAATGTAAAACTTATCACATTATTGCAGAACACTTACGTTGAAGACTTGTCACCGTTAAGCGGATGGGATGTTTCAAATTGTGAGAGTTTGAAAGACTTCATTGCATACAACTCTAAACTCACTGACTTGTCTCCTCTCGCTGATTGGAATACGAGTAAAGTCACGACTCTCTACGGAGCGTTTTGTGCAAACATGGCACTTACAAATCTTCATGGATTAGAGAATTGGGATGTGTCAAGTGTAGTAGACATGTATGGTATGCTTTCCGCAAATGAAAAGCTCACTGATTTAACCACTCTTGCCAATTGGAATACTTCAAACGTTGAAAATTTGGCAGGTTTTCTTAACATGTATAATGCAAATCCTCAACTCACAAGTCTTCACGGTCTTGAGAATTGGGATGTTTCGAAAGTTACTGATTTGAATCAGTTTGTAAGAAGCTGTAGCCGACTCACTACTCTTGAAGCACTTGCGAATTGGACTCCCAAGCCTACTAGCATGTGGCACTTCTGTTCTAATACCGCTGTCAAAAGTCTTGATGGTTTGGAAAATTTTGATATGTCGAATTGCTTGAGTTTAAATGCCGCATTTCAGAATAACTATTTGCTCGCAGATTGCGATGCGATTGCAGATTGGGATGTATCAAGATGCACGAATTTCTCTTACATGATTGACGGAGCATATTGGTTGCCCTCGTATAAAGCATTCGAGAATTGGAGTTGGAGAGGTGATTGTAGGTCAGCACTTTATGGTGCAAGTGTTGTATCTGTAGACGATGTGATACTCGACCTTTCAAATGTCTCTCAAATTGGTGGAATGTGCTATGCACAGGAAAAAGATTATTCATCGAAGCTCGGCAAGTACGTTGTCAAGTTGGGAAGCGTTTGGTACGATTCAGAGGGAACAAGATATACTGTCGGAGAAGTTGATGACCAAGACCATCCTCTTGTTGAAGTGACAAGAGATGCAAGCAATGCAGAGAATTGGAATGTTAGTGGAACTAATCTCGGAGTTTTCAATACAGATAGATGGGCAAATTGTCCTTCGTGGAATTGAGGTGAAGCATGAGTTCATTTACTCCTAACTTAAATCTATATAAACCCGATGCCACAGATGACTATGGCGATTTTCTTGCTGAGTTCAATGATAACATGGACAAGATAGATGACGCAGGAGGCGGTGGAGGTGGCGGAGGCGGCGGAGGCGGTGCCGTTTATATGGGTGCGGAATTACTTTGGGAAGGCTCTTTCAGCGGAACGGGAACAATAAACGTCCCGAACCTCGACAAATATCTTGTCATCGCCGTACAGAATGATGTTTCGGTTTTAGTTATCGGAAATAATTTCACAGGTGCGGGTGCAATAGGACTATATAACGCAAACAGCATGAATAATTATGCTTATCGTTTTAATAATTCAGTTGCTAATCAGCTTACAGTAGACAGTAATAACAGAGGTCTTATCCGTTCAACAGGTGTAACAACGGCGGGTGGCGGAGAATGGTGTACTATCACAAAGATTTATGGTCTTGTGAAAAAGAGCGGAGCAGATGGCAGAGGAGGCACGACATACACATTGACGGAAC